>Ga0207641_10000024_pt1 | contig 250751 bp, 257 predicted proteins | sample KBSSwiS62_FD_184306 | JGI IMG/M metagenome (GOLD analysis project Ga0207641, IMG submission 184306) | Switchgrass rhizosphere microbial communities from Kellogg Biological Station, Michigan, USA - KBS Switchgrass S6-2 (SPAdes) (version 2) | ecosystem: Host-associated > Plants > Roots >... | reverse complement strand
ACGGCTGGCCAGGCTCGGTCGTGGAATTCCTGGAAGTCATCCCACTGCTGTCGGCGGCGGGGTTCAGCCTGGTGGTGCCTTCGCTGCCGGGCTTCGGCTGGTCAGGGAAGCCGGCGCGGCCGATCGGAATCAGCCAGGTTGCCACCATGTGGCGCAAGCTCATGGTTGACGTGCTCGGCTATCCCCGCTTCTTCGCGCAGGGCGGCGACCTCGGCTCGGCCGTGACCAGCCAGCTAGGCCTCGACCATCATGACACGGTGCCGGCCATTCACCTCAACTTTCTGTTGCCGGCCATGCCGGGGCCGGACATGTCGCCTGCCGAGCAGGAGTACTGGGCCAGGTACGAAACGGTGACCGACGCCGAGGGCGGCTACTCGCACGAACACCGGACTAAGCCGCAGACGATCGGCCTGGCCCTGCATGACAATCCGGTCGGCTGGGCGGCCTGGGTGGTCGAGAAGTTTCACCGGTGGGGCGATACCAAGGGCGACATCGAGAGCCGATTTAGCAAGGACGACTTGATCACGAACATTATGAGCTATGTGGCTACGGATACTGTCATCTCGTCAATCTGGATGTACTGGGGGCTGCTCAACCGGCCGCGCACCATGGGTCGGGTGCCGACGCCGACCGCGGCGGCCTGCTATCCGGCCGAGTTTTATCCGCATCCGTCGCGGGAGATGGCGGAGAATGCCTACAATATCGTGCGCTACAAGTCGATGCCGTCAGGCGGGCACTTCGCAGCCTTCGAGGAGCCGCGGCTCTTTGCCGAGGATGTGGCAGAGTTCTTCCTCGGGCAGCTTGGAGCCCTGTCGCGTTAGACGAGGGTGCTTAAGCAGCCCGGCTGACCGGGAGTGAAGCGCCCTCGGTGTCGGATCGGGGGACAAGTGGCACCGCGAGCTCGCCGTGCGGGCGATTAGAGCGGTTTCCGCACGACCTGACTCGACACGGATTCCCTTTGCAGCGGTTTTGTGATTCAGCCTTCGTGCTGGTGGCAGGAGGCCAGCATGGATGGCACGAACGCTTTCACAGGATCTTCGAAGGTCTGCGATGCGCGCCGCGCCCTGGTGGTCCTCTATCGAGGCGCCAGTCCAAATGTGGGCTGGCACCTGCCGATCTGCATCGCGGCGGCGCAAGTAGTCGCGCATCCGCGGACTCCGCTTCGTGAGCACCTGGAAGACGTGCCAGTCAGACGTCTCCATCGTGTCGAAAACCTGGTCGATGAAGGCGATCGGCACTGCTTTATGGAAAAGGTCGCTCATCGAGTTCACGAAGATCATCCGGCCACGCTTCCAGCGGATCGGCTGGTCCAATCGCTCTGGTCGCAAGGTCAGGTCGAAGCCCGCCTCAAACGGGTGGCCCAGCACACCGCGAAGCGTTTGGCGTAGCAGTTGTCGCATCGGGCCGTAATCTTCGTGCAACCCGTTACTGGATTCCACGTCGCATCGGTCCACTCGATTGCGCTCTGATCAGCCATGCCGCACCCCTAAAATCTGCCCCGCAACAGTCTGCAGCAATATGCGACAGCCGCCAAGGAACCGTCGCTTGCGAACCTCGCGCTCCCATCGCAACTTCGCTTCAAAAAGCGCGAAACCTTAAATTGTACGGCCGCTCTCAAGGCCGGGGGCGGCGTCGCTGAATGGCCACTATTGGGCGCAAAGCCGCCGCGAGTGCTGGCAGTCGCTAACGCCTGGCGACATCCGCAGCGCGGAACACGGCCAAAGGGACGGCAAGAGAGCAATCACCGCCCGAGCGGGCGCAAGTGGCCGTAGCCGAACCGGCTGGTTTCGAAGCAAATCTGGGCGCCGGCATTGTCGCCGAGCGGAATCTGGGCCGTGCCGTAGAGGGCGCGGGCGCCGTTGGTTCCGACCATCACGCCCATCTCGCCGTGGATACTGCGCGCGGGGCTGTCCGATCCCAGCCACTCCTGGCGGGCGGCGGCGGCGCGGTCTTCGGTGGCCGCGTTGAGGATCGCGTCGCGCTGTTCGTCGGTCAGGCGGTGGGTCGTGCCGGTGATCGCGGGCGATGCGGGCTGGGTTGTCGTCGGCGCCGGGGCCGATTGTGCGGATGCGGGTGCCGAGCAGAGGGCTGCGGCGGCGGCGAGGGCGAGAGCGATCGGGAGGGTTCGGAGGCCAGGCGGTATCGGGTGGGTCATGGAGTCCTTATGGACTGGGAAGAGGTGACCGCACAATGAACGGAGGGCGTGCCCTGCTCCTCGGCTAGCGAATGCCCACCCCTGCCCCTCCCGCTCGCGGGCGGGGAGAAGCGAGGGTCCGGGCGGGCGCTAACATATTGTTCGGACTTTGGTTTTAGTGCGGTCGCCGAGGAGACATTCGGATGGCTGGTAAATGCACGGGATGCAAGGATGGGACGGCGTTTCCGGTCGCGATCCGGACGGCTTTTCAGCCGGTGATCGATCTGGAGACCGGCAAGCCCTATGCCTATGAGGCGCTGGTGCGCGGGCCGAATGGCGAAGGCGCGGGCAGCGTGCTCGCCGAGGTCACGCCGGAAAACCGCTATGCGTTCGACCAGGCGTGCCGCGTCGCGGCGATCCGCGAGGCGGTGTTCGCCGGAATCCTGGACACCGGGGCGTCGCTGTCGATCAACTTCCTGCCCAATGCGGTCTATTCGCCGATGGCGTGCATCCAGCTGACGCTGCAGACCGCGCGCGAGACGGGTTTTCCGCTCGACCGGCTGATCTTCGAATTCACCGAGAATGAGCGGATCGAGCCGGACCATCTCGGATCGATCATCGATGCCTATCGCGAGATCGGCTTTCGCACCGCGATCGACGATTTCGGCGCCGGGCATGCCGGGCTTGCCTTGCTCGCCAATCTGAAGACCGACATCATCAAGCTCGACATGGAGCTGATCCGCGGCATCGACGCCAGCCTGCCGCGCCGGATCATCGTCGCCGGCGTGCTGCGGCTGGCGCGCGAGCTCGACCTCAAGGTCGTGGCCGAGGGCGTCGAGACCGGCGCCGAGCTGAATGCGCTCAGCGAGGCCGGCGTGCAATATGTCCAGGGCTATCTGTTCGCCAAGCCGGCGCTGGGCCGCCTCCCCGCGCTGGAGCATAAGGTCGCGACGGCGCTGGCGGCCTGACAATCAGGCGGCCCCCGTCACGCTGACCTTTAGCGGATCGGCGCTGCGCGGCACCGCCAGGCCGTTGACCGGGTGCGGCACATAAGGCGCCTCGAGCGCGGCAATCTCCGCATCCGACAAGGTCACGTCGAGCGCGGCGATCGCGTCGGCGAGATGTTCGGATTTGGTCGCGCCGACGATCGGCGACGTGATCGCGGGCTTGGTCAGCATCCAGGCGAGCGCGACCTGCGCGCGCGGGATGCCGCGATCGGCGGCGATCCGCTGCACCGCCTCGACGATGCCGCGATCCTGCTGCTCGGACGCGGCGAAGAGCCGCCGCGCGACCGGATCCTGCTGCGAGCGAACGGTCTCGACCGCCCAGTCGCGGGTCAGCTTGCCGCGCGCGAGCGGGCTCCACGGGATGACGCCGACGCCCTGGTCGACGCACAAAGGAAGCATCTCGCGCTCCTCCTCGCGGTAGAGCAGATTATATTGCGGCTGCATCGAGACGAAGCGGGTCCAGCCGTTGCGTTCGGCGGCGTGCTGCATCTTGGCGAAGCGCCAGGCCTCCATCGACGAGGCGCCGATGTAGCGCGCCTTGCCCGCCTTCACGATGTCGTGCAGCGCCTCCATCGTCTCCTCGACCGGCGTCGAATCGTCGAAGCGGTGGATCTGGTAGAGGTCGACATAGTCGGTGCCGAGCCGGGCGAGGCTGTCGTCGATCGCGTGGAACAGGGCCTTGCGCGAGAGGTAGCCGGCGTTGGGTGCGTTGCGCCAGGCGAAATAGGCCTTGGTCGCGATCACGATCTCGTCGCGGCTGGCCATGTCGCGCAGGGCGCGGCCGGTGATCTCCTCCGAACTGCCGTCCGAATAGACATTGGCGGTGTCGAAGAAATTGATGCCGGCTTCGAGCGCGTGGCGGAAGAAGGGGCGGCTCGCGGCTTCGTCGAGCGACCAGCCCTGCATGCCGCGCGCCGGATCGCCATAGCTCATGCAGCCGAGGCAGATGCGCGATACCTTGAGGCCCGAGCGGCCGAGATTGACATAGTCCATATTGGGTCGGTTCCGTTATTCTGGCGGGGTGCGATCTAGCGGATGGCGCCGGGCGCGGCCAGCGGGGTTGGGTGCGGTGCGGTCATTGAATCAATCTCCCGGCCCGCTTGCGGGAGGGGAAAATCGAGATAAAATTCCGTTCGGGCTGAGCCTGTCGAAGCCCTTCCCTTTCTTTACCAACAGCAAGAAGGAAAGCCCTTCGACAAGCTCAGGGCGAACGGAGCTGGTCATGGGCAGGGTCACCCTCATTTCACCCGGTATCTGTCGAACCAGGCCAGGATCGCGGCGGCCTTGGCGGCGGATTGCGAGGGGCGCGCGGCGAGGCCGTTGTGGCTGGCGCCGGGGACCTTGACCAAAGCGGTGGGAACGCCGCGGATCTGGAGGGCGGCGTAATATTGCTCGGCCTCGCTGACCGGGGTGCGATAATCCTCGGCGCCGACCACGACGAGCGTCGGCGTCCTGACGTTCCCGACCAGGCTGAGCGGCGAGCGGTTCCAGTAGGACATCGGATCCTCCCACGGCTTCCTGTCGAACCAGTAGCGCGAGGTGAAGGTCGTCTGATCCATGGTCAGCGCCTCGCTGATCCAGTTGATCACCGGCTTTTGCGTCGCGGCGGCCTTGAAGCGGTCGGTCTTGCCGACGATCCAGGCGGTGAGCACGCCGCCGCCCGAGCCGCCGGTGACGAACAGATTGTTCGGATCCGCCACCCCGTCGGCGATCGCGGCGTCGACCGAAGCGATCAGATCGTCATAATCGGTGCCGGGATAAGCGCGGTCGATCAGGTTCGCGAACGCCTCGCCATAGGACGTGCTGCCGCGCGGGTTGGTGTAGAGCACCGCATAGCCGTGCGCGGCGTAGAGCTGATAATCGGTCGAGAAGGCCGGGCCATAGGCCGCATTGGGGCCGCCGTGGATCTCGAGGATCAAAGGCGCGCGCTGGCCGGGCTGCAGGCCGGGCGGCGTCACCAGCCAGGCGTCGATCGCGCGGCCGTCGGGCGCGGTGACCGGCAGCTTGCGCACCGGCGCCAGCGCCTTGGCCGACAGCCAGTTGCCGTTGAGATCGGTCAGCTTGCGGCCATCGACGCACAGATCGGCCGGCGCCGCGGTGGTGCCGCAGGTATAAGCGGCCTTGCCGCCCGCCGAGACGCTGAAATCGCCGCCGGTGTAAGGCCGGTCGTAATGCGTGCCGGGGACGAGCCCGTCGGCGACCATCCGCAGCGACCCATCCAGGCCGACGCGCGCCACGCGTTTGCTGCCATGGTCGTCGTAGGCGACGTAGAGCTGGTTGTTGCCGGCCCAGAAGACCGCGTCGATCGACCGGTCGAGCGCCGCGGTCAGCGATCGCACGCCGCTGCCGTCGGCGTTCATCACATAGAGCTCGTCATCCTCATAGCTGCGGTTGACGTCGTCATAGCCGAGATAGGCGATGTGCCGGCCGTCGGGCGACAACATCGGGGCGTGATCGGGACCGTTGCGCGCGGTCAGCGGCGTGACATTGCCGCCGGCGACGTCGACCGCATAGACCTCGCTATTGTTCGCCTCGCGCTCCCAGTCCGGCCGGCGGTTGGCCGAGAAGACGATCGTCCGCCCGTCCGGGCTCCACGACAAGGGGCCGGTATCGTCCCAATTGCCATAGGTCACCTGCCGCGCGGCGCCGCCGTCGGCCGACACGACGAAGATATGGTCGTAGCCCGGCCTGGCATAGCCGCCGCCGTCGGCGCGATAGGTGACGCGGTCGATCACCTGCAGCCCGTCGGCCCACTTGGCGCCCTCGGGCTTTTCGGGCGGCTTGCCGAGCTTGAGCCCCTCGCCCGGCACGCGCATCGTGTAGGCGATCGAGCGGCCGTCGGGCGACCAGGCGAGATTGTCCGGACTGTCGGGCAGGCCGGTCACCTTCACGCTGCGGCCGCTGTCGAGCCAGAGTATGTAGAGCTGCGGCGGGCCGTCGCCGTCCGACGAGACATAAGCGAGTCGTTTGCCGTCGGGCGACCAGCGCGGCGAACGATGCGACCCCCTGCCCGCGACCAACGGAGTCTGCCGCCCGGACGCGACGTCGACCAGCCAGATCGAGGGCACTTCATTGTCCGACATGATGTCCGCGGTCATCCGCACATAAGCGACGTGGGACCCGTCCGGGCTGATCCGAGGATCGGTCGCGCCGGCGAGGCGGAACAGGTCATCGCCGGTGAAGGCGCGGGTGGGGCCTGAGGGTGCGGGCGTGGGGGCGTCGGATTCCTGTGCGAAGGCGGTGGCGGGCGGGAGGGCGAGGAGGAATGCGAGGAAGAGTGCGAGGGTAAGGCGCAAGACCTTGTCCTTTTTCAATGCGTGTAGCAGCCACCCTGGATCGGCGGACGGGCAAAATCCAGCGGCGATTCGGTCATGGAAGTTGGGCGAGCGGGCGGGGTGAAGTTGATGAAATTGAAGGTTGCCATGGCCTCGGCTTTTTGTGGGAAATTGGGGGATTTTGTGGGATTGGCGAGGGCGGTGGTGGAGGAGCTTTGGGTACGATCCATCGCGCGCGGGTAGCGGAAAATTTCCTACACTGCAAGGGAATGACGGATATGTCCGGTGATCGGATGAACTGAACCCATTGTCATCCGCGCCCAAGCCACCCAGAATTGCATAATGCACTCCAGACCACTGTCGTCTAGTTTATCGATCGGAACACTTGTGACAAGAACTGCACGTCTTTCGCAAATGAGCCCATCGACCCTACTTCCCCCACATCCTGCGAGGCTATAAGCTAGGTTGTATGAGCCAGTCAGACTGCAACGAATTCAAGGGCGACCTTTTCCGCGTTATCCATATCGACGAAGAGTCCGAAACTGTTTTCGTCAAATACGCTGATGGAAGATTCGCTCGATTGACAAATATCGACCTCGAGACTTTAAATACTGATGACGTTATTCTGAACAGCAGAGAAGGCTGGATAATGGTTCCTGAGGAGGTCTGGCCTCGGTCGCTTCTCACCTCGGTTATTAGAGCGATTTTAGATGACGGATCTATCCTCGGAGAGTCCGGAAACGCCCTTCTGGTGTTGAGAAATCCGAACAATTTGGAAGTGAAGCCGGAATTTACCGTTGAAATCGATGGTTCGACGTCGGGTATCACCCGCGTGGTCGCACAGGAACCGATCCGAGTTCGTCAACATCCTGCGGACGAACAGATTTCCCCAGCTTCGTTTTTGGTAAGACCAGAAAGCGATGGTTTGACGTTCGATGATTTTGGCGGGTACGGAAAAGTGGTGCTGCGAGCAAAAGAGCTCATCGAGACACAGCTTGAACGTCACGCCGAACTCGAAGCGATCGGAGCCCGGCCCATCAAGGGCATACTTTTCACTGGCCCTCCTGGAACTGGGAAAACACATCTGGCACGGATCATCGCAAACCAAACCAGAGCTAATTTTTACGACATAAGTGGGCCTTCAATCGTCAGCAAATGGGTTGGCGATACCGAAGATTTGCTCCGCAAAATCTTCGATCACGCGAAAAACGCGGACTCTGGAAAGTCGATCATCTTCTTTGACGAGATAGACAGTATTGCCGAAAGCAGAACGGGAGAATCTCACGAAGCGTCTCGCCGACTGGTCGCACAGTTTCTGACTCTAATGGACGGCTTCAACTCCAGCACAAACCCCACGATCGTTATAGCCGCCACGAACAGAGCCGAATCTCTTGATCCAGCCTTGACTCGACCTGGCCGCTTCGACTGGGAGATCGAGTTTGGACTTCCCAATCTTTCAGATCGCCTAGCAATTCTCAATATCGGCGCCCGGCGGATCCAATGCTCGAGCGACCTCCCCTTGTTCGATATTGCCTTAAGATCCCACGATTGGTCGGCCGCTCGCCTCACATCTATCTGGACGGAAGCGGCCATGATAGCCGCATCAGATAGGCGCACTCGGATAGCTGGCGAGGATATGGCTCAAGCTTACGAGCGAGTCGCACGTCGACCAGAACGAAAAATGGTAAGCGAATCATAGATGATTACGCTCAAGCGCAAATTCCCATGGATAGGGTTTGGTAAACCTAAATCTCACAGAGGTCCGGAACAAACATCGGAATCTTTGAGAGAGTTTGTTTATCTTGACGAAGTTAGTCTTGGCAGCCTTTTGGCCTCGCAGAAGGGCGAGATAACGGAGAATATCACGTCTCAGATAGGGGATGAACAGATCGCTGAAAGTGGAGGAAAAGCGTCGGTAGGCAGTCTGATTTCGCCCTCTGTCGAGATCAACTCCCGATTTCAGACCACTAATAGCAACGCCCTGCAAACCCTGCGGAAGGCCACCGCTCAATCGCTCTTCCGCGAACTACATAAGCTACCCAACCTCCGGAAAATTCAGCCAATAGAGGGCATTGAAGCAGCTGACACACTCGAGGATTTATTTTCAGGCAAGTTCGTCAATGCGATTCACAGTTCTGGAGATTTGATGAGGGGCGATCTGGTCGAGTTCAAGGTCAAATTGTCGGCGTCGTGGATCTTTCAAATCAGCTCCATGGTAGCCGAGTTTTCCGAGATGTTTGACGAAAGTCCGATGCTTTTTATGGATCACGTCAAATTTTCGGATCTATATCAAGCAAAAAATGCTAACAAAATAGTGAGCAAGTTATTGGCAGGTCTAATACCTGTAGAGGGTATCGTCTCAGATTATCTCGTTGGATTACATGGAGGAGATAAATTCATAGTTCATAAGGATACCATCAAGAACCTCAGCGCCGACTTTTCGCCCCTGAGGATCGTCGGTGTCACAGAGCATCTAGCTTACTGGAAGGATATTCGCAGAATTCTGTTCGCTGACAACGAGTTCACCATGCTCTGTAGGCTATCAAAAAATGGCATTCAAAACGATTGGAACCCGATCAAGGTCGCGGACATTTTCAAGGAGCTCGCCCCAGATTTGGCCAAGCAAATCGAGGGCGCCAGCCGGACCGCGATGCTGCAATCAGCCAGCGGTCAAAACGAAGAAAACCTAGACCCGGCAGTCGCAAAGCTGACTTTTGCTTTGGCTCGGTATCAAGACAAATTGCTTGGGCAAATTGGTCATTGCCTCACCGAAAGCCAACTCTCCGAACTGGATCGGGCGATCGCCAGCCTCCCCGTGGATGGTTTCACTGCTGAGGGACAAAGGGCGGCGTTCGCAGCCGCCAGGGCGATGATCGAGAACTGCGCGGGTCTGACGATCGAATCATCCGCCGACTTAGAACTGCGTGAGAGCATTCGAAAGAGCTTGGAAATTCCGCTGTTTCCGCAGCTCTCGCAAGAAAGGCAACACGCGACGGAAGGGTATAATATTGAGACTCGAGACGAAGAAGCGAACCTTCTCGATGTCGAAGTAGTTGCGATCTACTGGTAATTCCGCCAATGACGACCATGTCAGAACGGACTGCGGTTTGAATGTATGCTACCGAAGTTCGACGCGTTGCAATCGCCGCCTTCAAGCACCTCGCGAAAATGAGCTAGCCCTTGCCTAGATCAAAGCGAGCTACCAATGGTTGGGAATCAAGAACCCTTGCTTCGCGGCCGGCCGCGATTCAACGCGGTCCAGAAACCAGAGTGCCTGGGCAGTTCCTCATCGCCATTACCTATTAGTCCATCGGACTGCCCGATAATCACTCCCCATTTATACCAATGCGACGGGTTCGCGAACCGGTATCGAGTCCCGCTACTTGGCCCGTCCAAGCCTGGCCTGAACTTCGGCGTCTAGCGCTTCAAGCGCTTCAACCACTTGAACGAAATCACCGGGGAGGCCGAATTGATCGGGTCTGCTGTATCGCAGCCAATGTGCCTTGTACGGCTCGCGCATCACGTCGAGGATAGCTCGCAACCTCGGGGCTTCGGAGCGGAAGCCGTAAGTTTGCGCGACCTCAAAGGCCTCGACCAGATCGTGACCGATTTCACGAAGGAATTTATCGTCAGATGGTCCACCACATGCAACAATCGCTGCCTTCAGCATTAGTTCGAGACCAAGGCCGAGCAAATAGTGTGTTGATAGAGAATAAGGCCCGTTAAATGCGAAAGCCTCAGGATCAGCAACGTTCCTGTCTTCTCCCTCTCTAATCGCCGATCGAAAGAGAAAGTCGGACGCTAAAGCGTGTCCCCTTCCTGACTCGAATAATTGCTGGGCGATGTCCTTAGCCATGGTATGTGCATGAACTGTATGCCGGACGGCCTCAAGTGGACTCAGGATTTGGGCGGACACAGCGAAGGCCAATGGCCTCTGCAGATGCCCACCCGATGTCCACCGTTATAGGGACTCTTCCGGCGCAAAATTGTTTTGAAGCGCTTATGGTTCCCTATCCCGCTTCTGTCGCTTTTCCCAAGTCCGGCGCTCTTTCTCCCGATCGACAGCATTGTAGGTGTCGACCTTCAGGCGCTTGAAACCGGTAAATGATGCTAGCGTCTTTGCGATCTCCTCCAACCGCCGCGCGACGTCATCAATGCCGTAAATGCGCCAGCTCCCAAACCCAGCAACGCTTTCCACCCTCAGTGTGTCGTCGAACGCGAAATGGCGACCATCGAGACTCTCAAATTTTATCGCTATTTGAAACACAGCCGGCTCGTCGTCCTGAAAGAGATCTGGACCCATGCCGAGATCGAATTTTACCACCTCGTGCGAACGCAAGAAGGCCAAATCTCGTAAAACTTTCGAGTCGCCAAAGTCGAAGCGCGCCGGCCAGGTTGTCACCTTCTCGAGAGCGGCGGATACTCCGATTGCCGCTGCACCTGAAAGATTGGCAACACAGAGCTGGACGATATTGGAATGGACCTCGTGAGCGCGTAGGTAAGCCACGACCCGGGGCTCCCTCGCCATTAGTCTTGATTGCTGCGCTTCCCTCAACAGCGCTCGCGTAGTCCAAGCGTACCAACCAGTGACTAAGAGCAAGGCGATTGTGGCGAGCGCGGTGACCGCCCCAGCGTTCTGATTCAAGTACCCGATCATAGACGTGTCATAACGCAAAGGTGATGATGCCGTGAAGCTCGGCTAATCATGCATCAAAGCCTCACAATTCGGACCCCACTCTACCATTCCTCCCACCCTACCCCCGCCACGGAGGACGACACAGCGTTCGTGAGGGAAATCTTCCTCGCACTGCGGACGCGGAAGATCGGCGATGCCGAGACGGACGATTCGCCGGCGCTGGCCGTGAAGTGTGGCGGGGTTCGGATGCCCAACCCTACCCATCTTGGTGGCAAGTTCGTCCTGGAGCGAACGGCGTTTGGGGTCAGCCCATCGGATATCTGATTTCCTCTGAAACCGCGTCGATCGCCGCCAGCGCTTCGGCGGGCAGGATCAGATCGGCCGCCGCCAGAATATCGTCCAGATGGTCTTCGCGGGTGGCGCCGACGATGGTCGAGGCGACGAAGTCGTGCTGTTTCGACCAGGCCGTTGCCAGCGTCGTCGTGCTGATCCCGAGGCCCTTTGCGATTTCGCCGTAGCGTTCGGTCGCGGCGATCGTCCGGTCGTTGAGGAACCGTGCCGCCATGTCGGCCTGACGGCCGCCGAGCTTTTCATAGCCGGTGAAGCGGGCCGGTTCGGGGCGTGCGCCATTGTTGTATTTGCCGGTCAGGACGCCGCCGCCAAGCGGCGAATAGGGAATGAGGCTGACGCCTTCGCGGCGGCAGATTTCGGCCATTTCGTCCTCGAAGCGGCGATTGTTCAGGCTGAAATTATTCTGCACCGTCTGATAGCGCGCGGTGCCGAGCCGCTCGGCGACGGCCAGGCTCTTCATCAGGCCCCAGGCATTTTCGTTGGAGGATCCGGTGATCCGCACCTTGCCGGCGCGAACGAGCTCGTCGAGCACCTCGAGCGTCTCGTCATAGGGGGTGTCGGGGTCCTGCCAATGGGTCTGGTAGAGATCGATGTAATCGGTGCCGAGTTTGGTCAGGCTGCATTCGACGGCGCGCATGATGTTGTGCCGGTCGAGCGCGGTATGGCCGCTGCGCAAAGGCGAGCGGAACCAGATGTGGCTGGGGCCGGACACCTTCGTGGCGAGGATTACGGCGTCGCGTGGCTTGGTCTTGAGCCATTTGCCGACGATCTCTTCGGTGCGGCCGACATATTTGACGTCGGGCGGGACCGGATATCCCTCGGCGGTGTCGTAGAAATTTATCCCCGCGTCGAACGAACGGTCGAGGATCCGCAGCGCGGTCGCCTCGTCGGCCTGGCTGCCGAAGGTCATGGTGCCCATGCAGATTTCGGAGACGGCGATGGCGGATCGACCCAGGCGTCGGGATTTCATGTCGGCGCGATTCCTGTGCGTGTGCGGGTTTGCCGGGGCGGGAGGGCCGGGGCGCGGGGGGTCTTTAGCGGGGAGTGGGGGTTCAGTCGACGGTAGAGCGGTATAAGCGATACGTGAATATTTCCGTTCGGGCTGAGCCAAGTCGAAGCCCTTCCCTTCTCTTGATAAGCAAGAAGGAGAGCCCTTCGACAGGCTCAGGGCGAGCGGGTTATTAAAGGCCGCCGCGTTCTATCCGGGGACCCCCGTCGGGATGGCGATGAAGGCGCGTAGGCCGGGGCTATTGTCCTCAAGCTCCCACCGGCCGCGATGGAGGTGCTTGACGGGTTCGGCGAGGGCCAGGCCGAGCCGCGCGCCGGCGGCGGAGCGGGAGGTGGCCCGGACGCGTGGTTTCCGCTAATCGGGCGCGGGCCCAATCACGCAGCGAGGACGCCGATGAGTGACAGTGAAATCCGCTTCGACGATGGTGCGGCCTACGAACGCATGATGGGCGTATGGAGTCGGCTCGTGGGCGAGGTCTTCCTCGACTGGCTTGCACCTCCGCCCGGCCAGCGCTGGATCGATGTCGGCTGCGGAAACGGTGCGTTCACCGAATTGCTGGCGCAGCGATGCGACCCCGCCGCGATCGTCGGCGTGGATCCTTCGGAGGGTCAGCTCGCGTTCGCCCGCGCGCGCCACGCCGGCATCGCGCGCTTCGAGCAGGGCGATGCGATGGCGCTGCCCCGCGGGGACGATTCGTTCGATGCGGCGGTGATGGCGCTGGTTATCTTCTTCGTGCCCGAACCGGCCAAGGGCGTCGCCGAGATGAAACGCGTCGTCAGGCCAGGCGGCATGATCGCCGCTTATGCCTGGGACGTGCTGGAGCCTGGCGGGTTCCCGATGTCGGCGATGCAGGAGGAGCTGCGCGATATGGGCTTCACGCCGATGCTGCCGCCGCGACCGGAGGTCTCGCGCATCGGTGCACTGCACGCGCTGTGGGACGACGCTGGGCTGACGGACATCGCGACGCGCGAGATCATAGTCGCGCGAACGTTCGACGATTTCGAGGATTATTGGGCGTCGGTGCAGATCGCGCTCGGGATGAGGGACGGAACAAGTGCGATGGACGCGGACGTGCGCATGCGGCTCAAGGACGGGCTTCGCGCCCGCCTGCCGAGCGACGCTGAGGGCCATGTCAGCTTCACGTCGCGCGCCAACGCCGTTGTCGGACGCGTGCCGGGCTGAACCGGACGGCCTCAAGGAAGAAGTAGCTTATCGATCAGCCGTCGGGATGGCGATGAAGGCGCGGAGGCCGGGGCTGTTGTCCTCGAGCTCCAGGCGGCCGCGGTGGAGGTGGGCGACGGCTTCGGCGAGCGCCAGGCCGAGGCCCGCGCCACCGGCCGATCGCGAAGTGTCGAGGCGGCCGAAGCGGCGGCGGGCTTCGGCGCGTTCGGAATCGGCGATGCCGGGGCCGTGGTCGGCGACGCCGAGGCAGACGTCGCGGTCGGACTGTTCGGCGAAGACGACGAAGCTGCGCCCTGCCCCGGCATATTTGACGGCATTGTCGATCAGGTTGCTGATCGCCTGGGCGAGCAACTGGCGGTGGCCGAACAAAGGCAAAGGCACGCCGCGCGTTTCGAGGCGGAAGTCGGCACCCGAATCCTCGACGAGCGGTTCGTACATTTCGGCGAGCTCGGCGATCAGCTCGCGCGGGTCGAGCCAGGCGAACTGGTCGCGGCTGGCCATCGCCTCCGAGCGGCCGATCTCGAGCACGGTGGTGAGGATGCGCATCAAAGCGTCGGCTTCGCTGACGACGCCGGCGAGCAGCAGGTTGCGTTTCTCCTCGTCATCGGTCGCCATCGCCGCGTCGATCCGCGAGCGCAGGCGGCCGACCGGCGAGCGCAGATCGTGCGCGAGGCAATCGGTCAGCACGCGCAGTTCCTGCATCAGCGCGACGATGCGGTCGAGCATGACGTTGATCTGCTGGCCGAGCTGATCGAACGCATCGCCGCTGCCCGAGATCGGCACGCGCCGCGACAGGTCGCCGTCGCCGATCTCGGTCGCGGCCGCGGCGATGCCGCTGACCCGCTTGGCGACGTAGCGCGCGATCAGCAGGCCGCAGACGAGGCCGAGCAGGACCGACAAAGCGACGGCGAGCAGGAGCGAGCGCTGCAACGTGCGCTGCAGGGCCAGCCGCTCGCCGTAGGAGCGGCCGCTGAGCAGCCAGCGGGTCGGCGACAGGCGGCGCAGGACGTAGCCGGCATCGATCGGTTTGCCCGCTTTGGCGATGCGGACCTGGCCGTCGCGATAGCCGGCCTTCGGCCTGGCGGGCGGCGGCGCCAGTGCGGTGATGTTGCCCGAGCGAGGCGTGCCATGCCCGTCGAGGATCGCGACCAGGAGCTGCGGATCGCCCTCGGTCAGCGCATCGTGCAGCGCGGCGTTGAGCGCGGCAGGCCCGCCCGAGCGATAGACGTCGGACAGCGCCGCCGCCTCCTCGACGACGCGCTGGCGCTGGGCGTCGATCGCATCGTCATAGGTGCGCCAGTGGATGAAGCCGATCACCGCGAGGTTCGACGCGAGCGCGAGCGTCACCGCCAGCAAGGCGACGCGCAGCGACGTGGGCACCTGCAGCTTCATTCGGCCGGGCCGAGCCGGTAGCCGGCGCCGCGGACGGTGTGGAGGATCGGTTGTTCGGACCCCTCCTCGAGCTTGCGGCGCAGGCGGCTGACGTGGACGTCGATGACGTTGGTGCCGGGATCGAAATGATAGTCCCAGACCTGCTCGAGCAGCATGGTGCGGGTGACGACGCGGCCGGCGTTGCGCGCGAAATATTCGAGCAGTCGATATTCGCGCGGCTGGAGGAGGATCGCGCGGCCGCCGCGTTTGACGCTGCGGGCGAGCGGATCGATCTCGAGATCGGCGACGATCAGCCGCATGTCGGCGGTCCCGGCCTTGCCGTCGGCGCGGCGGAACAAGGCGTTGGCGCGTGCGAGCAGCTCGGCGAAGGAGAAAGGCTTGACCAGATAATCATCGGAGCCGCTGTCGAGGCCCTCGATCCGGTCGCCGACCGAGGCGAGCGCGGACAGGATCAGCACCGGCGTGACCACCTCGGCGGCGCGAAGCGCGCGCAGCAGTGCCAGCCCGTCGAGGCCCGGCACCATGCGATCGAGGATGATCAGGTCGAAATCGCCGCCGGTGGCGAGGAACAGGCCGTCGCGGCCGTCGGCGACATGATCGACAGTGTGGCCCTGCTCGCTCAGCCCGCGGACCAGATAGGCGGCGGTTTCGCTGTCGTCTTCGACAAGGAGGATCTTACGGCCCATCGCGATCACACTTTCGGGGCGTGGATAAAGCATCGAACGCCAAACCTAGGCCGTTCGTCCTGAGCCTGTCGAAGGACCTTCCTTCTTGTCGGCCAAGAGAAAGGAAGGAGTGGGCTTCGACAGGCTCAGCCCGAACGGGAATGGATCAGATCTTCGCAATGCGCTCTAGGCCGGTGCGACTGGCAAGGCCAGCGTCTCCTCAGTGGCGGTCGGCGGGGGAGAAAGGGTGAGAGCAGGCTGCGAAGACGGCTCGTCGCAGCCTGCTCTCGAATGGATGCATCGGGCATGTAGCAGGCAGCACGATGCATCCATCGGGGACGAGTCATGCGAGAGGAGGCGGTTTCATGCGTGACTTCCTCTTCTCACAGAAGGTGCGTGCAACCTTCCGATTACGGGATAGCAGCGCCGGAAGGTCGGCATGGTGGAGCGGAGATTACAAATTGGTCATGATGGGGATGTCATCTAGCGCGCGTCGACCAGCACGATTTCGGCGTCGTCGAGCGCCTTGACCGTCAGTTTATCCTCGCCGGTCACGGCAATGCCGTCACGGGCTTCGGCGCGCTTGCCGTTGACCTCGACCGCGCCCCTGGCGGCGACGAGATAGACGTGGCGGGCCGGGTCGAGCGTCAGCTCGGCGCTTTCCCCCTGCTTCAGCGTCGCGCCCATCACGCGGGCGGCGGCGTTGATATGGAGCGCGTCGCCATCCTCCGCAAAGCCGCTGGCGAGCGTCACGAAGCGGCCGGCGCGGTCGCCTTGCGGGAAGGGCTTGGCGCCCCAGGCCGGGGGTGCGCCGCGCGTGTCGGTCATCACCCAGATCTGGAACAGGGTCGTCGCCTCATCCTCCTTATTATATTCGGCGTGGCGGATGCCGGTGCCGGCGCTCATCACCTGGACGTCGCCGGCGCCGGTGCGGCCCTTGTTGCCCTGCGAATCCTCATGCGTGATCGCGCCGCTGCGGACATAGGTGATGATCTCCATGTCCGAATGCGGGTGCGGCGGGAAACCGGAACGGGCGGCGATCTCGTCGTCGTTCCAGACGCGGATCGCCCCCCAGCCCATGCGCGACGGGTCGTGATAATCGGCGAACGAGAAATGATGGCTTGCGTTGAGCCAGCCGTGGTCGGCGTGGCCGAGGCCGGCGAACGGACGAACTTCGATCATAAGAATACCCTCCACGGAATAGATGGGGAGCCGCGGCAGGCACCTCAAGCGGCTGGACGGGGCATGCGCGGGCGCTATGAAGCGGACTGCGATACGAGAGAATCTGCCCCATGCCCGAAGCCCTGCCCGACCGCCTGTCGCTCAACCCGCGCAGCCCCTATTTCGACGCCGACCTGCTGAGCCGCGGCGTCGGCATCCGCTTCAAGGGCCAGGAAAAGACCAACGTCGAGGAATATTGCGTCAGCGAGGGCTGGATCCGCGTCGCCGCCGGCCGCAGCCTCGACCGCAACGGCAACCCGATGACGATCAAGCTGCAGGGAGTGGTCGAGCCTTATCTGAAGGATGCCGGGGAAACGGGCGATGAAGAGCAGGCTGAGGGCGACCCTTCGACGAGCCCGGAGTGAGCGCGAAGGAATAAATAAACGAACGCCCGCCCGTCCGTACGATATCGGTACAGACGTGGAAACAGCCTATAGATTTCAACGATATCACGCGCATTAACCACGCTAATTCACCCCTTGATAAACGGGGGCGCCTACGCTTGCGGCATAGCGAACAGCCTCATTGCAACATTGCGTCGGAGGACGCGCGGCGGGCGCCGGCCGAGGGGGTGCGGCCACCCGCCGCTGACGTTGCAACCGGGCGAGCGGGAAAGTCATGCGATGAAGAATGCAACCGAACAATGGACCTGGAGCCAGGTCAACCGGCGCGACACGCCATTGCTTTCAGTGCTGCTGATGAAACGCGACCAGTCGGTCGTCGTCGCCTTTCCGCGGCCGGCCGGCTGGGGCGGCCGCAGCGAGGCGGACGAGCAGCATGTCAGGACATTGCTGCTCGACGCAGCAAACCAGAACTGGACCGTGCCGGCCAAGATCGCCTGAGCAAGCGTCCGATAATCCGCTTGCTCCCCGGCCACGACGGGGTATCGCGTCGCCTTGAACGGACAGATACGGGAAGGTGAAATGACAGGCGAGGCACCGGCGACGATCGCGCTTCTGGGCGGAACGGGCAAGGAAGGCGGCGGGCTCGCGCTGCGCTGGGCGCACAAGGGGCACAGGGTCGTGATCGGCAGCCGTTCGGCCGAGCGCGCGCAGGAAGCGGCCGATGCGATCAACGCCACGCTCGGCAGCAAGCGCGTGAGCGGCGCGGCAAATCTCGAGGCAGCGGCGCAGGCCGATGTCGTCGTCCTCGCGGTACCCTATGCAGGACAGCGCGCGACGGTCGAGGAAGTGCGTGACGCGCTTGGCGGCAAGATATTGATCGACGTCACCGTCCCGCTCGTGCCGCCAAAGGTCGGCACAGTGCAGCTGCCTGACGGCGGCTCGGCGGTCGAGGCGATCCAGACGATGCTCGGCGAAGACGTCAAGGTGGTCTCCGCATTCCAGAATATCTCGGCGCATCATCTGACGCACCTCGACGAGGAGATCGACTGCGACGTCCTGGTCTGTGCCGACGACAAGGAAGCGGCGGAAACGGTGGTCGCGCTCGCCAAGGAGATCGGGCTTCGCGCCTGGTATTCGGGACCGCTCGCCAATTCGGTCGTTTCCGAAGGGCTGACCTCGATCCTGATCACGCTCAACCGGCGCTACAAGGTGACCAGTTCGGGCATCCGTATCACGGGCATACCGACGCCGGACTGATGAGCGCGCACGCGGCCAGCCTGTCGATCGTCGCGCTGGCGGGCGTCCCTCTGGTGTCGGCCGGCGATGACCTGGCCGCGATCTGCGTGGCCGCGCTCGAGCGATCGGGCGAGCGGCTCGAGGACGGCGACGTCCTGGTGCTGGCGCAGAAGATCGTGTCCAAGGCCGAAGGGCGGATGGTCGCGCTCGATGGCGTCACGCCAAGCGAACGCGCGATCACGCTCGCGGAGCAATGCGACAAGGATCCGCGGCTGGTCGAGCTGATCCTGTCGGAAGCGCAGGAGGTGATGCGCGTCACCAAGGGGGTGATCATCGTGCGCCACCGGCTCGGCCTGGTGCTTGCCAATGCCGGGATCGACCAGTCGAACATCGCGCATGAAGGCGGCCAGCATGCGCTGCTGCTGCCCGAAGATCCGGACCGGAGCGCGCGCGGCCTGCGTGCGGCGCTTGCCGATCGGACCAATGTCGCGCCTGGCGTGCTCATCATCGACAGCCTCGGCCGCGCGTGGCGCAACGGCACCTGCGGAACCGCGATCGGAGTCGCCGGCATCCCTGCCCTCATCGACCTGCGCGGCACGCCGGACCTTCATGGCCGGGCGCTGCAGAGCAGCGAGCTTGGCATCGGCGACGAGATCGCCGCCGCCGCGTCGCTGGTGATGGGCCAAAGCGGCGAAGGCCGTCCGATCGCGCTGGTGCGGGGCCTGGCGCTGGACGCGCAGGACGGCACGGCCGCGGATCTGATGCGGCCACGATCGATGGACCTGTTCCCATGATCCTCGCGCTGGCCGGCGGCGTTGGCGGCGCCAAGCTCGCCAACGGGCTCGCGGCGGTGCTCCCGCCAGGCTCGCTGACCGTCGCGGTCAATATCGCGGACGATTTCAAGCATCTGGGACTGACCATCTGCCCCGACATCGACACCGTGACCTACACGCTGGCGGGGATCAACGACACCAAACAGGGCTGGGGCCTGGAGCAAGAGAGCTGGGCGTTCCTCGACAGCCTCGCGACGCTCGGCGGCGAGACCTGGTTCAGGCTCGGGGACCGCGACCTCGCGACGCATGTGCAGCGCATGCTGCGATTGCGCGCGGGCGACACGCTGTCCGCGATCACCGCCGATTTCGCGACGCGGCTCGGCATCGCGCAAGCGATCGTACCGATAAGCGACGATCCGGTGCGATCGTTCGTGATGACCGACGAGGGCGAGCTGCCGTTCCAGGACTATTTCGTCCGGCGGCGCTGCGAACCACGTTTCGTCGCGATCCGCTACGAGGGAGCCGAGAGCGCCCGGCCGAGCCCGGCGCTGCGCAAGGCGCTCGACGATCCGGGCCTTCAGGCGATCATCATTTGCCCGTCCAACCCGATGCTCAGCATCGACCCGATCCTGGCGGTGCCGGAGATCGGCGCGCGCATCCGGGCGCGCAGCGTTCCGTGCGTCGCGGTATCGCCTTTCATCGGCGGCCAGGCGGTCAAGGGACCGGCGGCGAAGATCATGGCCGAACTTGGGCTGGCATCCACGCCGGCAGCGGTCGCGGCGCATTATGCCGGCGTGATCGACGGGCTGGTCATCGACAATGCGGACAGCGCGGCGGGCAACCTGCCCGCGCTGCCGCTGCATGCCACGGACATATTGATGCGCGATACCGACGACCAGCGCCGCCTCGCCGGCGAGGTCCTGTCCTTCGCGCTTGGGCTGGCGGGCTGACGTGCCGGCCGCAATCCTGATCCCGGTCAGTCCATTCGAGGAGGGCAAGAGCCGGCTCGCGCCGGTGCTTAGCGACGGGCAGCGCGCGGCGCTGAGCCAGCGATTCTTCCGGCATGTGCTCGACGTCGCGATCGGCTGCGTACCGGCCGAACATTGCCTGGTGATCAGCCGCTCGACCGCGGTCCTGGGGCTGGCATCGCGCGCCGGCGCGCAGGGCATATTGGAAAGGCAGCGCGGGCTGAACGAAGCGCTCGTTCAGGGTACGGCAGTGGCCCGCACGCAAGGCGCCACCGGCCTGCTCGTGCTCAGCGGCGATCTCCCCCTGCTCGACAAGGAAGAGCTCGACGCGATGCTCGCGCTCTGCGCGGATGCGCCGGCGGTAATAGCGCCCGACGCCGGCGACACCGGCACCAACGCCCTGTGGCTGTCGCCACCGGGCCTGATCCCTTACGCATTTGGCGAGGGAAGCTTCGCCCGGCACTGTGCGGCGCTGGAAGCCGCGGGGGAGCAAGCGACCGTGTTCCGCCGGCGCGGCTTGATGTGCGACGTGGATTCACCCGAGGATCTGGAGCAGATCAGAAGCGACGGGTGGGAGTGAATGTTGCGAGGTTTCGAGCCCGTGATCTAAAGAAGCCAGGCGCGGTTCAGTGCCTTTTCCCGTCAGCTCAGCAGCGGCGGAATCGGGAATGGCCGGCCGTCGTGGCGAAGCTCGACGGTAACCCGGGATTCGCTCGCGGCGGTGCGACCCAGCGGCTGACCTGCAGATACCGAATCCCCGGAGCCAACGGCGACCGAACCCATGTTGGTGATTACGCTGGTCCAGCCGCCGCCATGCTCGATGATCACGATCTTGCCATAACTGCGGAACTGGCCGGCATAGAGGACCTTGCCGCGCGCCGGGACGATCACCGCCGAATCGGGCCGGGTCTCGAAGGTCAGTCCGCGCGCATGGACGCCGCCCTTCGACAATTCGCCCATGCCCGCGATCAGGCGGCCCTCGACCGGCAACCGGTAGTGCGGCATCGACTTCTTCATCCGCGACACGAAATCCATGCCCCTGGCATTCGGACTGATCAGCGGCCCGGGCAGGGTCGAAAGCTCGGCGCCGAGACGATCCTCATTCTGGCGGGTTCCCATCTCCACCGTCAGGTCGCGGGCCTCTTCGCCCAGCGCCAGCGCGCGGTCGGATTCGAACAAGGCGGATTCGGCGAGGCTGGCCGAGCGCCGACGCTGCTCGGCCTCCATGCGCGCGAGCGCGACACGCCGCTGCTTGAGCTCCTCCCGGCTGAACCGGAGCGATGCCACCGCACGGTCGGCCTGCGCGCGCAGCGCATTGCCGACTTCGACCTCCTTGCGAAGCGCTGCGGTGCGTGCACGCACGATCGGCAGCGTCGAAGCAAGCAAGGCGCGGACGTGGACCAGATCGTGCATCGAGCCGGGCTGGACCAGCGCGAGCGCCGGCGGCCTGCGCGCCATCATCTGCAGCGCGGCAGTCAGCCGCACAACGGGTTCCTGGCGCTCGGCGAGGCGCGCGCGCTGCACCGCCCGAAGCCGCTCGACGATCCGCACGCGTGCTTCGGCGGCGGTGATGTCGGCTTCGGCGGCCTCGACCTTGGCGGCCAGCGCCGAGGCGTCGGCGCGTGCCCTGGCCGCCTCGCCGATCGCGGAGCGGGATTCGCGCTCGAGTTGCTGCGAGCGCAATATGGCTTCCTGCGCCTGGCGTTTCGCGAGGCTGAGTTCGCGCATATCCTCCTTGCGGCTTTGCGCGGCGGCCAGCGAGGCGACGCCAGCGATTGCGATCAGGAGGAGCGCGCGTTTCACCGCTTCATCCTTCGCGATGATAGGGGTGGTTGGCAATGATGCTCGTCGCGCGCCACAATTGTTCGGCGAGCATGGCACGGATCATCAAATGCGGCCAGGTCGCGATTCCAAAGCTGAGCAGCAGGTCTGCTTCGGCGCGCTGGCCGTCGTTGAAGCCATCCGCGCCGCCGATCATGAAGCGGGCTTCGCGCCTGGCGGCGTCGCGCCACTGTTCGAGCATCCGGGCGAAGGCCAGCGAGCTATATTGGGCGCCCTTTTCATCGAGCAGGATCGTGATGCTATTGTCGGCATGCGGCGGGAGCTTCCCGCCGGCTTCGGGAAGTTCGCTGATCCGGGTCGGCCAGCTGATCCGCTTGAGGTAACGCTCCACGAGCTCCGCTTCGGGCCCACGGCCGATCCGGCCGCGTGCGACGATGTGGAGGAGCATTGCGGTCGCCTAATATCGCGCGGTGGTCATGATTCCGCGGCGGCCGGGGGTGCATCGTCCTCGAAGCCCCACATCCGCTCCAGATTGTAGAAGGTGCGGACCTCTGGACGAAACAGATGGACGATCACGTCCTGGGCGTCGAGCAATACCCAGTCGGCAACGGGCAAGCCCTCGACCCGAACGGTGCGTCCGAGCTCCTGCTTGATTCGCTCGGTCAGTTTCTGTGCCATCGAGGCGACCTGGCGCGTCGAGCGGCCGCTCGCGATCACCATATAGTCGGCGATGCTCGATTTGCCGGTGAGCGGAATGGAGACGACGTCGATGGCCTGGTCGTCATCCAGCGATCGCAGTATCAGGTCGTGCAGCGCTACGACCTGGTCAAACTCTCCTTGGCTACGCTGAGCCGTTGATGTTGCGGGCAAATTGCCTCCTTATGCCAAGAGCCGCCGCGTCACGCCGTCGCGAAGGCTTTTCGTCTTGATTGATGATGAGGGCGCGTCATTCCAGTGCGGATCGGCGGCGCGCAACGCGGTGGCGGAAGTCGGATCGGGCGGCAAGGTTAGCAGCACGAGCGCCGGCATTCTCCACTCAGTCCACTTCCGAGCCTGGCTTTCGGGCCGGACAAAGCGCCGAAGCCAACCCATCGCGCGCGCCGCATGGGCCCGTGCATCATAGCCCGGCCGGGGGACGACCGCAATCGGCAGCAGTGCGGCGATTTTCCGCCAGTCCCGCCAGCGGTGGAACTCGGCGAGATTATCGGCACCCATCAGCCAGATGAAGCGATGCCGGGGCATCGCCCGGTGCAGGCGGCGCAAGGTGTCGATCGTGTAGCGCGTTCCCCATTGCCGCTCGATCGCGGTGACCCGGATCGGCCGCCCGCGTGCCATCGCCAGCGCCGATGCGAAGCGGCGGGGCAGCGGCGCCATGCCCGCGGAGGCCTTGAGCGGATTGCCCGGCGACACAAGCCACCAGACCTCGTCGAGCCCCAGCGCCTGCGCAGCATGCACGCTCAGCTGACGGTGGCCGCGATGCGCTGGATTGAACGAGCCGCCAAGCAGGCCGATGCGTGTCATGGCCGGGCGATATCACGACGATCGAAGCGCAGGCTGGTAAATCTCACTCACCTCACCCCGCGCACGCGGAGATCCAGCTTTTCTTTTTCTGCGTCAAAGCCTTGGAAGGCAGCTGGATTCCCGCTTTCGCGGGAATGACGTTACAGTGAAGCTTCAACAGCCCCCTACGCCCCCTGAGGGGCCGGTCCGCCGATCCCGCCGCGCGGCCGGCGCGTGCTTGGGATCGAGGTTCCGGCGGCCGGTACCAGCGGGCGCTTCGAATTGGGATCCTCGCGGCCGATATCCTCGCCCTTGATCACGCGCTTGGATTCTTCGCCGTTCAGCGTCTCATATTCGAGCAGTGCGCCGGCGAGCCGGTGCAGCTCGTCGAGATTTTCGGTGAGCACGGTGCGCGCGATCATCTCGGCTTCCTCGATCAGCCGACGGACCTCCTGGTCGATCAGCTGCGCGGTCTCTTCGGAGACGCTCTGGCTGCGCGCGACGCTATGGCCGAGGAAAACCTCTTCCTGGTTGTCGCGGTAGCGCAGCCAGCCGAGCTTCTCGCTCATGCCATATTCCATCACCATCGAGCGCGCCATTTCGGTGGCCTGCTGGATGTCGTTGGACGCGCCGGTGTTGAGCGCATCCTCGCCATAGATCAACTGCTCGGCGATGCGGCCGCCGAAGCAGAGCGCGAGCCGCGCCTTCATCTGCTTCATCGTCATCGAATAACGGTCGCGCTCGGGCAGGTTCCACGTCACGCCCAGCGCGCGGCCGCGCGGGATGATCGTGACCTTGTGCAGCGGATCGCAGCCGGGGACGTGGAGCGATACCAGCGCGTGGCCAGCTTCGTGATAAGCGGTCGCCTTCTTCTCTTCCTCGGTCATCACCATGGACTTGCGCTCGGCGCCCATCATGACCTTGTCCTTGGCTTCCTCGAACTCGCTCATCGCGACCAGGCGCTTGCCCTTGCGCGCGGCGAGCAGTGCGGCCTCGTTGACGAGATTGGCGAGGTCGGCGCCGGAGAAACCGGGCGTGCCGCGCGCGATCGTGCGCGGCTCGACGTCGGGTGCCAGCGGGACCTTCTTCATGTGAACGGCGAGGATCTTCTCGCGGCCTTCGATGTCGGGACGCGGCACGACGACCTGGCGGTCGAAACGGCCCGGGCGCAGCAGCGCCGGGTCGAGAACGTCGGGACGGTTGGTCGCGGCGATGATGATGATGCCTTCATTGGCTTCGAACCCGTCCATCTCGACCAAGAGCTGGTTGAGCGTCTGCTCGCGCTCGTCATTGCCGTTGCCGAGGCCGGCGCCGCGGTGGCGTCCGACCGCGTCGATCTCGTCGATGAAGACGATGCAAGGCGCATTCTTCTTGGCCTGCTCGAACATGTCGCGCACGCGGCTGGCGCCGACGCCGACGAACATCTCGACGAAGTCGGAGCCGGAGATGGTGAAGAAAGGGACATTTGCCTCGCCGGCGATCGCGCGCGCCAGCAATGTCTTGCCGGTGCCGGGGCTGCCGACGAGCAAAGCGCCCTTGGGGATCTTGCCGCCGAGCCGTGCGAATTTGGTCGGGTCCTTGAGGAAATCGACGATTTCCTGCAGCTCCTCGCGCGCTTCGTCGATGCCGGCGACATCGTCGAACGTGACGCGACCCTGCTTTTCGGTGAGCAGTTTGGCCTTGGACTTGCCGAAGCCCATCGCGCCCGAACCGGCGTTCTTCTGCATCTGGCGCATCACGAAGAAGGCGATGCCGAGGATCAGCAGGAACGGGATCGACTGGATCAGCAATGCCATCCAGATGCTGGTCTGCTGCTCGGGCTCGGCGCTGAACGCGACACCATGCTTGTTGAGGCGGTCGACGAGGTTGACGTCGCGCGGCGCATAGGTGCTGAACCGCTCGCCGCTCGTCATCTGTCCGCTGACGATATCCTTGCCGATGACGACCTGCTTGACGGTGCCCTGATCGACGCGGTTGAGGAATTCGGAATAACCGATGGCGCTCGCCGAGGAGGGGCGTCCGCCCTCGACAAGCTGAACGAAGATGACCAGCGCGAGGAGAATCCCGGCCCAGATGAAGAGGCTTTTCATCCAGGGATTGCCCTGCGGCTCCTTATCTTCACTCATCCAGCGTCTAGCCCTTTTTCCATGTGCAAACCAACATAGGCATTCTTAGGTTAATGACAATGTAGCGCGGAAGGTTGAACAATCGCTTGACGATCACCCGCTCCGCCGGCGCGGCGGGGCGCAGGAAAAGGTCCAGATCTTGCCGCCCCGGCAGGCGATGCCCGCCAATGTGCCAGTGCCGCCGGCTTCCAATGCCGTAAGCAGGCGGGTGATTTCGGGACCGCGCGGCGCTGCCGCCTCGGGTGCGAGCCGCGCGAGGATCGTCAGCAGCAGCCGGCGCTTCAGCTCGGCCGGAATGCCGTCATGCGACAGCGAAATTCCGTGCGGCACGTGCGTCCCGCGCGCATCCCACAGTTCGGCGGCTGCCCAGTCGAGCGCTTCGTCGGCCTGGGCGAGCGCGCCGCTGCTGCGCGCCAAAGCGGCGGGATCGATCCAGTCGGATCGAGCGAGCTGGGAGCGCACGCGGACGCGGTCGAACCGGGTATCCCCGTTGCTCGGATCGTCGACCGGACTGATTCCGGCGGCATCGACGATCGCGCGCAATTCGTCGCGGCGCCAGCCGAGCAGCGGCCGGATCAGGATCGCCGCGCTGCCGGCAATTGGTACGACAGAGCGCGCGCGTACGCCCGCCAGCCCGCCGACACCCGCGCCGCGCAACAGCCGCATGATCAAGGTCTCGGCCTGGTCATCGACATGATGCGCGGTCGCGAGCACGCCGGCCTGGTTTTCCGCCAGCCAGCGGTCGAGCGCCGCATAGCGCGCCTCGCGTGCGCTATTCTGGATGCTCGCGCGTGCAGTGTCGACGTCCACCGCCAATATCCTGTGCGGTACGTCGAGGTCGTTGCAGACCGCAGCAACGAATTCCGCTTCGGCCCGGCTTTCGGCGCGCAGGCCGTGGTCGACGGTCGCCGCGATGATTTGGCGAGGGAAAGCAGCCGCGGCCAACAGCAGCAAGGCGATGCTGTCGGGCCCGCCCGAAACCGCGATGCCGATCCGTCCGGGTTCGGCGATCAGGGCGGAGACGTCATCGCGAAATCGGTCGACGAGCGGCTGTTGCAGCGGAGCGGGCATGGTGATGCTTTAGGCGATCCTCGCTCCGTCCGCACGCTGCAAGGCAAGGATGGGTTTAAAGGCTCTACTTCGATGCCAAATGTTGGGAAAATACACCCAGCATTGGCAAATCAAAAAACGTGTGCGCAGAAAAAATGGCGGATTTGCGCCAAAAATCAAATTGGCACGGCACGTGCAAAGCTAGGGGCACGAGACCGAAAGTCGGTCCCGGTTCTAGACTTAAGGGGTATGGACATGAAGAATTTTTCGAAATCCGCGCTGACCTTCGCATGTGCAGCCGTTGTCGGTGTCGGTGTCGCGATGCTGCCGACGCAGGCCAGTGCCCGCGATGCCAAGGAGCAGACCGTCAACGAGAGCATCGGCAACGGTTCAGCCTCCTCGCAGACCGGCGCGAAGGAAATGAAATATTGCTTCGTCGACACGATGACCGGCTCGCGCATCCCCGTGAAGGAATGCAAGACGAAGAAGCAGTGGAAGGCCGAAGGCGTCGAGGTTCCCGCCAAGTGATAATGCGGGCTGAGGGCGGCGTGCGGAGATCCGACAGGATGATACCGACGCCGCCCTTGATGTTCGTACAACTTGAACCGTGTTCCTATGCCGCGCCGGGTGTCAGCTGCAGCCAGCTGCCTTGCGCGCGGCCGGGACGCGTTCCTTGACCCAGGCGCGCATGCTCGCCCCATATACGTCCTGCAGTTCGTCATAGACGCCGCAGGCCTCGGGCTTCTTGCCGAGCTTGGTCAGGGCCACTCCCAGAAAGTAGAGACTGTCCGGCGCGCGCTCGCCCTTCGGATTGTTCTGGTAATTGGCGAGGAAGATCTTCGCCGCTGTCGCCGGCTTGCCGCCGTCGAGATAGGCGCGGCCGAGCAGATTCTGCGCGAAGCTGGCGCGCGCATGCTTGGGATATTGCTTGAGCATCGCTTCGAGCGTCGCTTGCGCTTCGGCGAACTGACCCTGATTCCACTGCCGGAACCCGGCCGAATAGGCTTCCTCGCCGGGATCCCCCGACGAAGCGGAATCGGCCTGGGCGTCGGTTGCCGGCGCCTCGCGCGGGGCGGCTGGTGCCGGCGACGACGGTGCCGCTATCGCCGGGCTGGCGGGAAGCGACGCGGCCGCCATGCCCGCCTTCATGTCGGCGATTATCTGCTCGAGCTGGCTCAGGCGATGCGCATTCTGCTCGGCCTGTCCGGTCAGGCCGCGCAATTGCGCCTCGAGCGCATCGACGCGCGCGGTAAGATCGGCAACGGCGTTGGTCGCGGGCGCGCCGTCGGGCGGCAGTGGCGCGGCGCCGGCCGGGTTGATCTCGGGCTCGACCGTCATCCCCGCGCCGCCGGGGAACACCTTGCGCTGGACCGCCCGGAGTTCCTTCTCGATCTTCTGCAGGCGCCCGTCGAGGGCCGGATCGGACTGGGCCGCAGCCGGCGCGGCTGCTGTGAAGAGCAGCACGAGGGTGAGCCAATGTGGACGCATCTTTGATTTCCCGGACAAATTCGGCGTCTTTCTATCTTCTGTAGCTGTCGCCAGGATGAAGCTGCTCAGCGATCTGGGGTTGTGGCGGGCGCGCGTGTCGATGGCGCAGCCGCAGCTGGCGCGGCCGGTGACGGCCTGGTCGATGAGAGAGTTGCGGCTGCCGGCGCGGTGGCCCGAGGCGCCGCGGTCCGGGTTGCGGCCGGCGCAGCAGACGTGGGTGCCGTCGTGACCGCAGGTGCCGGCCGTGCGAGCAGATCGGCGGCAAGCAGGCTGACGTCGGCGATCGTCTTGTCGGGCTGGCCGAGCGGCGGGATGACTTTGTCGCCGACCGTCACGCGCAGCGAATCCGGGCGACCGGTCAGGATCTGCGGATGCCGGGCCGTGGCGGGAACTTCAAAGCGCTCGCCCGCCTTGAGCGTATTCTCGTAAAGCTTAGAGCCGCCCGGTTCGTAGACGCGTAGCCAGACGTCGCTGATCGCGGTCAGCACCACCGGTCCTGCCGCAGTGCCCGGCGCGGGCGCCACCACTGCAGGAGCCGCCACGGGAGCAGCGGCCGGTTGCGGACTTTCGGCGGCCACCGTGTCGGCATTCACGTCGTCGACCGCATTGTTGCGCCAGATGAAATAGCCGGCGGCAAGCAGGACCGCGATGATCGCCGCGACGATCGCAAGCGAGCGCGGCGGGACGCGTGCGGGATCGGCGGGCTCATAATAGGATGGCGCGGCGACAGCCGGCGCCGCGCCCAGCTGCGCGCGCAATTGCGCACCTATTTCTGCCGCATTGAGCCCGACCGCGGTCGCATAGGCGCGCGCGAAGCCGACGCTGTATGTCGGAGCGGGCAGCGCTTCCCACTCGCCCTTTTCCATATGCTGCAGATGCCGGATCGGAACCCTTGTCTTGGCGGCGATATCGTCGAGGGTCAGGCCCTTTTCCTCGCGGGCGGCCTTCAGCCTTTTGCCGATCGGGTCGGTAGCGAATTCTTCAAGCTCGGCATCGATCATTCATGCATCCCCGCCGTAAGCCGTCTGCGGCCGGCCATATCGAACGCCGGCCCCTGCCCGGCCGTTTCGACCGCAACATCACGCATGCACGCACCCCTTTGTCAACTGGGCCGCGGCCCGTGCACCGGCGGCAGCCATCACCCTATCGAAACCTTGTGCTTTTGCGCCCACGCGGAAAGGCACGCGCGCAGGTCGCTGCGGCCCTCGTCGAGCAACGCTTCCATCTTGGGCCGCAGCTTCGAGCAGTCGAGCGACCGGATCATCGCCTTGATCTGTCCGACCGCGACCGGCGTGATCGACAGGCGTTCGAGGCCGATGCCGATCAGCGCCATTGCTTCGAGCGGCCGGCCGCCCATCTCGCCGCAGACTCCCACCGGAACCTGGTAGCGGCCGGCTTCGCGGACCACCCGGCGCAGGAAGCGAAGGATCGCCGGGCTGAGCCAGTCGTAGCGCTCGGCAAGCTTGGGATTGGCGCGGTCGGCGGCGAACAGGAACTGGGTGAGGTCGTTGGTGCCGATCGAGAGGAAGTCGATCTTGGGCAGCAATATGTCGAGCGTCTCGGCGAGCGACGGCACTTCGAGCATCGCGCCATAGCGCACCTCGACCGGCACCATCTTCTTGCGGGCGATCAGCCATTCGCGCTGCTGCTCGACCAGCTTCTTCGCTTCGTCGAACTCCCACGGCTCGGACACCATCGGGAACATGATGTTGAGCACGCGCCCCGCGGCCGCTTCGAGCAATGCGCGCGCCTGGGTCTTCATCAACGCATCGCGTTCGAGCGCGAGCCGAAGCGCGCGCCAGCCGAGCGCGGGATTTTCCTCATCCTCGACGCCGACGTTGAGATAGGGCAAGGATTTGTCGCCGCCGATATCGACGGTGCGGAAGATCACCGGCTTGTCGCCCGCCGCATCGAGGACCGAGCGGTACAGCTTTTGCTGGCTCTCGCGGCGCGGCAGCGTCGCCGATACCAGGAATTGGAATTCGGTGCGGAACAGGCCGATGCCGTCGGCGCCGGTGATGTCGACCGCCGACACATCGTCGCGCAGGCCGGCATTGACCATTACCTCGATGCGCACCTTGTCCCTGGTGATGGCGGGAAGCTCGCGCAGCGCGGCAAACTCCGCGCGCCGTTTCTGGTTGACGACCAGCTTGGCCTCGAAGCTGCGTTCGACCGCCGGCCCGGGCCGGATGAAGGCGAGCGAATCCCCGGTGTCGAGCAGGATCGGATCGCCATCGGTGATCAGCTGGCGCACGCCGCGCACGCGGCCGAGCATCGGCACGCCCATCGCGCGGGCGACGATCGTGACATGCGCGGTCAGCGAACCTTCCTCTAGAATCACGCCCTTGAGGCGGCGCCGGTCATATTCGAGCAATTCGGCAGGCCCGAGGTTGCGCGCGATCAGGATCGAATCCTCCTGCAGGCCCAGCTGCGCCGCGGTGCCGAGCCGGCCGGAAACGATACGTTGCAGGCGGTTGGCGAGATCGTCGAGATCGTGCATCCGCTCCTTGAGCAACGGGTCGTCGATCTCGCGCATCCGCATCCGCGTGCGTTGCTGGACGCGCTCGATCGCCGCCTCGGCGGTAAGGCCGCTGTCGATCGCCTCGTTGATGCGCCGCGACCAGCCTTCGTCATAGGCGAACATCTTGTAGGTCTGGAGTATCTCCTGATGCTCGCCGACGGAGCCGAACTCGGCCTGGTTGGCCATGTTGTCGATCTGCTCGCGCATCTTGCGGAACGCCGAATAGACGCGCTGGCGCTCGACCTCGGTGTCCTCGGCGACCGTATGCTCGATCATCACGCGCGGCTGGTGGTAGACCGCTATGCCGCGCGCCATGCCGGCGACGAGCTTGAGACCGGCGACGCGGACCGACCCCGACTCGCGCGCGGCATTGTCTCCCGACGTCGAGACGTCGACCAGACCCGCGCCGGAGATCAGCTCGGACAGCACCATCGCGACCGTCTGCAGCGCCTCGATCTCGACCTCGTCATAGGCGCGCGGATCGACATGCTGCACGCACAGCACGCCCGCCGCGCGCTCGTTGCGCACGATCGGAACGCCGGCGAAGCTGTGGAACAGATCCTCGCCCGTTTCGGGCCGGTAGGCGAATTCGGGATGCATCGTCGCCTCGGCGAGGTTGAGCACGCCGACCTCCTTGGCGATCGTGCCGACCAGGCCCTCGCCAAGTGCAAGCTGCGTCACGTGGACAGCGCTTTGCTTGAGGCCGACGGTCGCGAACAGTTCGAGCACGCCGTCGCGCAGCAGGTAGATCGAGCATACTTCGCTGCGCAGCGCATCGGCGATGATCTTGACGACGCGGTTGAGCTTTGCCTGCGCGCCGATGCGCGAGGCCATCACGTCGTGCAGACCGGTCAATATCTCGCGTGCCGAGGCTGTTGATGTGGCGAGCATGTCGTAGCCGCTAACAGAAAGGCGCCCGGCTTCCAATGGCGGGGGCATATCGGACGGCCGGTGCGCCCTTCCGCGGCGGTTGGTTAAGCGCCGTTTACTCAATCAGTGCGCTGCGTCTCACAACGGCACAGCGCGGATTTGGCTCGGCCAATGCCCTTGTTAGCACCTGAAAACACAGTCATTTGTTCGACATCGCCGCACCGAGACGGCTCTTGTCCAGCAGGAAAACCGATGAAAAGCATCTTCTCCTTCCTCTGCCCGCGATGGCTCAAGCGCCAGGACAGTCTCAGCATGGTGTCGCGGCCGGTCGAGCTGCGCGCGCAGGCCTCCTGGGCGGTGAGCTGCGACGTCGATTATCTGAAGCAATATAATGCCGCCTACGGCCAGCAGGCCGGCGACGACGTGATCCAGAAGGTCTCGGAAGCGCTTATCCAAAGCTGCCGCCACGAGGACCAGGTGTTCATGCGCGGCGGCAAGGAATTCGTGATGATCGTCTCCGGCAATTCGCTGGATCAGGCGCGCTCCTGCGCCGAACGTCACCGCGCCGCGGTCGAGCAGCTGCGCATACCGCACGAGGCGAGCCCGTTCGGAATCATCACCGTATCGATGGGCATCGCGACGATCACTGCGGCGCGGCGGACTTCGGCGAAGGAAGCGCTGGACGAAGCCGATGCCGCGCTCATCCGCGCCAAGCGCGCCGGCCGCAACCGCGTTGCTGTAGCGGTAGGAATGGCGCTGGCTGCCTAGCCCGCCCGCCGCTCCAGCGCGGCCGCCGCTTCATCCATCAGTTCGGCGATGATCGCCGCGACCGATTGTTCTTGCTTGACCATTCCGACCGATTGACCGGCCATGACCGAGCCGCTCTCAACGTCGCCGTCGATCACGGCGCGGCGCAGCGCCCCGGCCCAATAGCGCTCGATCTGCAATTGCGCCTCGGCCATCTCGACCTTGCCGTCGTCGAGCAGCTGCGCGACCTCGCGCTGCTTGGCGGCGAAGGCCTCCATCTCCTTGTTCTTGAGCGCGCGCACCGGAATCACCGGCAGCCGCGGATCGATCTGCACGCTTGGGATGGCGTCGCGGGCCGACGCGCGCAGGAACGCTTTCTTGAAATTGGCATGCGCGATGCACTCATGCGCGCAGACAAAGCGCGTCCCGAGCTGCACGCCCGCCGCGCCCATTTCGAGATAGCCGGCGATGGCGCCGCCGCGGCCGATCCCGCCGGCGACGAAGATCGGCAGCTCGGCAGCGACTTCGGGCAATATCTCCTGCGCCAGCACTGACGTGGATACCGGGCCGATGTGGCCGCCGGCCTCCATCCCCTCGATCACCAAGGCATCGACGCCCGAGCGGATCAGTTTTTTGGCAAGCGACAGCGCCGGCGCGAAGCAGATCAGCTTGGCGCCGTTGGCCTTGATCTTCTCGATCGCGCCGGCGGGCGGCAATCCGCCGGCCAGCACGACGTGGCCGACATCGTGGCGCACGCAGACCTGGATCAGTTCATCCAGATCGGGGTGCATGGTGATCAGATTGACTCCGAAAGGGCGTTCGGTCCGCTTGCGCGTTTCGGCGATCTCGGTGTCGAGCAGGTCGGGAGTCATCGCCCCGCAGGCGATCACGCCGAAGCCGCCGGCGTTGGAGATCGCGGAGACGAGATTGCGCTCCGAGATCCAGCTCATCGCGCCGCCGAGGATCGCGACCTCGCAGCCAAGGAAGTCGCTGCCGCGCTGCATCAGCCGCTTCAGCCGATCGTGGCCGACCCCCGATGTCCCGATCGTGCGAGGCGCGGCGCCGGCGCCGTTCACTCTGCGATCGCCTCGTCGGAATCCAGCCCATAAGCGGTGTGCAGCACGCGCACGGCAAGCTCGGTATATTCCTCGTCGATCAGCACCGTCACCTTGATCTCGGACGTGGTGATGGCGAGGATATTGATGCCGCGCGCGGCGAGCGCCGAGAACATGATTGCGGCGACGCCGGCGTTGCTGCGCATGCCGACGCCGACGACGCTGACCTTGCAGACGTCGGTGTTGGCCAGCATCTCCGAATAGCCGATCTCGGCCTTGCGCTTCTCGAGCACGTCGGTGGTGTGCGCGAGCGCAGCCTTGGGGACGGTGAAGGTAAGGTCGGCCTTCTCCCCCGCGCGCGGCGTGCTCTGCACGATCATGTCGACGTTGACGTTGGCCTCGGCGAGCGGCGCGAAGATCGCCGCGACCGTGCCCGGCTTGTCGGGAAGGTCGGTGAGCGTGATCCGCGCCTCGTTCTTGTCATAGGCGATGCCGGTGATGAGCTGGCGTTCCATATTGATGTCCTCGATTGCCTCGTCGGCGACCACCATCGTTCCGGGGCGGTCGTCGAACGAGGATAAAACCTGGATCGGAATATTCTCGCGCATCGCGAGGCCGACCGAGCGCGTCTGCAGCACCTTGGCGCCGACGCTGGCGAGCTCGAGCATCTCTTCATAGGTGATGATCGGCAGCTTGCGCGCGCGCGGCACGATGCGCGGATCGGTCGTATAGACGCCGTCGACATCGGTATAGATGTCGCAGCGGTCGGCCTTGATCGCGGCCGCGATCGCGACCGCCGACGTGTCCGATCCGCCGCGGCCCAGCGTCGTGACATGACCTTCGTCGGTGACGCCCTGGAAGCCGGGGATCACCGCGACGCCGCCGCCCGTGAAAACCTTCTCCAGCACCTGCGGGTCGATGCCGTCGATCAGCGCCGCGGCATGCGCCTGCGACGTGCGGATCGGCAGCTGCCAGCCCATGTAGCTGCGCGCATTGACGCCCATGCCCTGCAGCGTGATCGCCAGCAGGCCGCTGGTCACCTGCTCGCCGCTTGCCACCACCACGTCATATTCGCGCGGATCGTAGAGCGACGAGGCTTCGCGGCACAGCTGCACCAGCCGGTCGGTCTCGCCCGCCATTGCCGACACGACCACCGCGACCTGGTTGCCGGCCCCGACCTCGCGCTTCACCAGGCTGGCGACATGGCGGATTCGTTCGATGCCAGCCATCGAAGTGCCGCCGAATTTCATCACGATGCGGGCCATGGAGATATGCTGCCGAAAAAGCTGCCGATGGAAGTGGAAGCGCGGCCCTGATAGGGGAGGAGATATGACAGATGCAACCCACGCGGACGCGAGCATCGTTCCGGGCGAAGCGGCGCATTTCGGCAAGCTTGCGGACGACTGGTGGAATCCGCGCGGCTCCTCGGCGATGCTGCACAAGGTCAACCCGGTGCGGCTGCGCTACATCCGCGACCGGATCGACCAGTATCTCGGCAGCGACGAGCATGAGCGGCGTCCTTTGGCCGGCCGGCGCGCCGCCGATATCGGCTGCGGCGCCGGCCTGCTGGCCGAGCCGCTGCGCCGGCTTGGCGCCGAAGTAAGCGCGGTCGATGCCGCGCCCGAGAATATCCAGGTCGCGCGGGTGCATGCCCAGGGACAGGGGCTCGAGATCGACTATCGCGTCGGCGGCGTCGAGGCTTTGTCGGGAACCTTCGACCTGGTGACATCGCTCGAAGTGCTCGAACATGTCGCGCAGCCTGCCGCATTCGTCGCCAGTCTCGCCGGTCTCGTCGCAGAGCGCGGGCTTCTGATCCTGTCGACGCCTAACCGCAGCGCCATGGCACGGCTGTTGATGATCGGCTTCGGCGAGGCGACGGGACGCATTCCCAAGGGCACGCACGACTGGGACAAGTTCCTCACCCCCGACGAGACCTGCGGTCTGGTCCGTGATGCGGGAATGGAGGTGCTGGACGTCACCGGCCTTGCGTTCAGCCCGCTGCGCGGATTCCATCTGTCCGACAACAGGACGCTCGATTATTTTGTGACGGCGAGGCGGGCGTAGTTCCGCACGAGGAGGCAACATGGCGACATATCAAGGCGAATGTTTCTGCGGCAGCGTGAAGATCGAGGCATCGGGTGAACCCGAAGGAATGGGTTATTGTCATTGCAGCTCGTGTCGGTCGTGGTCGGGCGGACCGGTCAACGCATTCACCTTGTGGAAGCCCGATGCGGTGAAAGTCACATCGGGAAGCAATGATCTGGCGACCTTCCAGAAGACCGAATTCAGTCAGCGCCAATATTGCGCGAAATGCGGTGGCCACCTGATGACCAACCACCCGACGATCGGACTGGTCGACGTGTTTGCCGCGACCATCCCCGATCTCGATTTCAAACCGGGCGTCCATCTCAACTATGCCGAGACCGTCCTGCCGATGCGCGACGGCCTTCCCAAGCTCAAGGATTTCCCGGCCGAGATCGGTGGTTCGGGCGAGAACGTGCCGGAATAGCGGCCAAGACTAAAAACGCGCTCACCCTGAGCCTGTCGAAGGGTGTCGGCTCGGGCGATTCCTGGACCCGTGCAAACGGCGGGTATGCCCTTCGACAAGCTCAGGGTGAGCGCGAAGGGAAGAGCTGCCGATCCTTTCCGTCCCCTAGAAAAAATCGACCTTGTCGTAATGCGGCGGCGGCGCGATCACCTCCATCCGCTCGCCGAGGAACGAACGGAAGCTCGGCCGCGATTTCATCACCGCATACCAGTCGACCGTCTGCTTGTGCCCGCGCCAGTCGAGCCCGCCCAGATAATCGGCGACCGACAGATGCGCCGCCGCGGTCAAATCGGCGAGCGTCAGCACCGGCCCGGCCATCCAGCGCCGGTGGTCGAGCAGATAGTCGATATAGTCGAGGTGGCTGTTAGCGACCTTCATCGCGTCGCGCAGGATGCGCGTGTCGGGCGGGTCGCGGTTGACCAGCCGCTTGCGCATCCGTTCGTCCATCAGCGGCTCGACGACATCGCTGTACAGCCGATCGTCGAACCAGGCGACCAGCCGGCGGATCTCGGCGCGGTTGATCGCGGTGCCCGGGATCATCGGCGATCGTTCGATCGTCTCTTCGAAATATTCGCAGATCGCGTTCGAATCGATCAGCACATTGCTCTTGGTGTCCTCGACCAGCACCGGCGTCTGCCCGGCCGGGTTCATGTCGACGAATTCGTCGCGCTTCAGCCAGGGGGATTCGCGGACCAGCTCATGCGCGACTCCCTTCTCCCCGAGCATCAGCCGCACCTTTCGCGAGAAAGGGCAGAGCGGGAATTGATAGAGTTGCCACATCGCGCGCGACTATTAGCGCAGCGGCGCGCCGCGTCCATATGCTGCAACAATCGCGCTCACACTGAGCTTGTCGAAGGGTCGGCCCAATGTTGGGCCGCGGTCGCGACGCCGCCGACCAACCTCCCCCTCAAGGGGGAGGGGCTATCCCGGAACGCTGCGATCAGTTCCGATACCGCCGCTGCAGCTCGCGCTTCAGCCTTTTATACTGCTGCCTCAGCAGGTCGAGTTCGCGGTCCACGACCGGCGCCGCCGCCGCGAACGTCGCATTCATCTGATTCACCCGCCGGGTCATCTTGCCGACGTAGCGATGGACCTTGTCGTTGAACTGCGGATCGTGCCGCTGCGTGATATCGCCCAGCGTCTCGTCACGATGTCCGGGCGGATAGTCGCGCCACGGCGCTAGCGCTTCCTCATATTGTCCCACTGGGACATTCATCAGCGCGTCGGTGGCTACCTCGGCCATCGCGCCGGCGGCTTCGACCTCCTCGGGCGAGGGCAGGCTTTGCGCCAGTTCGCCCGCATCGCCGCGTGGCGGACCGGAAGCGGCAAGCGCCGGCGTTGCTAGAAGGGTGGCGGCGGCAAGCAGAACCAGACGCATGACCGATCTCCTCAGGGCCTAAGCCGGGCGACTCGACAGCGTCCGGCCGACAGCTTCAGCCCAATAATCTACCGCATTCCCAGCCAGATCAAGGCCGCGATTCCGACAAGGATTCGATAATAAGCGAATGGCGTGAATCCGTGCCGCGAAATGAAGTGCACGAACGCGCGCACGACGATGATCGCGACGACGAACGAGACCACGAAGCCGATCGCGATCGCCGCCGGGCCGACCGCGCCGCCGCTCATCAGCTCGTGCCGGTTCTTGAACAGCTCGAGCGCGGTCGCGCCGACCATCGTCGGAATGGCGAGGAAGAAGCTGAACTCGGCAGCGGTGCGGCGCTCGACGCCCAGCGCCAGCGCGCCGAGGATCGTCGCGCCCGACCGGCTCACTCCGGGAACCATCGACAGGCACTGGATGAAGCCGATGCCGATCACACGCGACAGCGGGATTTCGGCGACGCCGTTGATATCGCCCGGCTTGACGAAGCGTTCGATCGCCAGGATCGCGATGCCGCCGGCGATCAGCGCGACCGACACGATCTCGGCACTACCCAGCATCGCCTCGATCTGCTTGTGGATGACGAGCCCGATCACCGCCGAGGGCAGGAACGCGACCAGGACATTGCGCACGAAGCGCACCGACAGCGGATCCCATTTGATCAGCCCGCGCAGCACCGTCCACAAGGTCCGCCAGTAGAGCACCACGATCGCGAGGATCGCGCCGAGCTGAATAACGACGTTGAACACCTTCCACGTCTCGGCATCATAGCCGAGCAATGCGCTTGCCAGGATCAAATGGCCGGTCGACGAGACCGGCAGGAATTCGGTGACTCCCTCGACGATGCCAAGGATGATGATGGTCAGAAGGTCCATGCCCGGCGCGATCCCCGATGCGAGAATGAGTGTGCGGTCAGTTCGCCGGCTTGACCGCGAAGCGGCCGTGGCGGCGATAGGAGGTCAGCCATTCGGGCGCGACCGCGGCGAGCGGCGTCGGCACCAGCCCGAACGCCTTCAGCCCATTGGCTTTGGCGCCGACGACATTGTCCTGCTGCAGCATCAGCCACTGGTCCCAGGTCATCGGCGCGCCCGGCGCCCAACCGGTCAGCCGCACGATCGCCTGCCCGACCGGATCGGGGATCTCGATCAGCGGCCGGTGCCGGCCGGTCGCTTCGCAGATCCACGCGAACAATTGACGCATGCTCAGCACCTCGGGACCGCCCAGCTCATAGGTCTTGCCGCCATAAGTGTCCGGATCGAGCGCCGCCTTCGCCACCGCCTTGGCCGCGTCGCCGACATAGAGCGGCTGGAACTTCACCTCGCCGCGCAGCAGCGGCAGCACCGGTGCCAGCCGCGCCAGCCCGGCGAAGCGGTTGATGAAATTGTCCTCGGGCCCGAACAGGATCGACGGCCGGATGATCGTCGCGCCAGGGAAGGCCGCGCGCACGGCCTGCTCGCCCTCACCCTTGCTGCGGCCATAGGCAGATGCGCTGTCCGGATCGGCGCCGATCGCCGACACATGCACCAGCGCCGAAACCCCGGCCGCCTTGGCCGCTTCGGCGATGTTGCGCGGTCCCTCGACATGGCATCCGGTCAGGTCGCCCTTCAATATGCCGACCAGGTTGATCACCGCTTCGCTGCCGTTCACCACCGCGGCGACCTGATCGCGATCGCGCACGTCCACGGCGGCGAACTGGATCTGCCCGACCGCGCTCAAAGGCTTGAGGAAGAAGGCCCGGCGCGGGTCGCGCTGGGCGACGCGGATGCGCTCCCCGGTCCTGAAGAGCTGCTGCGCCACATAGCGGCCCAGAAAGCCGCCGCAGCCGAACACAGTGACCAGCCGGTCCATGTCAACGTCCTTGAAAACGAAGTGAAGACGGGCCTCCATTGCCCGCTCGCATGTTCGTTGACAAGCGCTCCCGCCGACCGCTAAGCGCCGCGCCTGCCCCGTGCCCAGGTGGCGGAATTGGTAGACGCACCAGCTTCAGGTGCTGGCGCTCGCAAGGGCGTGGAGGTTCGAGTCCTCTCCTGGGCACCAAAGCTTCCCACGTTACTGGGGGTGCGAAAGCACCGCATATCGCAGTCACGTATGGCCACTTGGAAGGTACGAACCAAGAGACCGGGACGGCCTTTATGGCTAAGGGTCAGAAAACCGTGCTGCCGGATCATCTCGTTCGCGCTAGCCCAGAACTCACATTCTTTAATTGGTTATTTCCCTTGAAGCGCACGTGCCAGCGATTGAACCGCCTTTGAAAATTGATCCGGAAACTTGCGAGCGAAATCTTCGACATAGTTCGTCTCTGCAAGAGTCCCCTCAAGTTGGTCTCGCATGTTTAGGGTGAAGGTCTCATTTAGCAGCCGTTCTCCTGCTCGATACGAAGCTTGGATAGAGAATGTCAGGGGATGCTTCTCTCGATCCAACGCATCGTCGAAATATTCAAATGCCACGCCCAACCCGATCCGAACCTGTGTTTGCGGCGGCAGTGCGGCTAATCCTTGTTTGAAAATCGGGATTTCTCGAACGTCACTTCGCCCGCCGAAAGTTTGAAAGACGGGCCGATCAATGACCAGTTGGAGCTTCTCCGCGGCGGTAAGTCCAATATTTTCAATGTGCAAGACGACTAGCTGACCGCCCTGATTAGTCCGAAGCGCAACGACAAGACGCGGTCGAGATATTTCCCAAGATTGTCGTTCCCCGGCGATCACAAGTCGGTGTGTAAGCCAAGCGTAAACGGAAGTGGCTAGGAGCAGGCCAAACGTCAAAATGGCCGTCAGTCCTGTCCACACAGATCCCCATTCCGTTGTCATCGGCTATCAGCCCTCAGCTCTGGCATGATGAGATGCTTGGGTACCTCAAACTGGGGAGTTATTCTACGTGCCTGGTGGGTATGCGATAGCGGTTGCCCATCGATCAAATCTAAGGCGATTAAATGGTCGACTGCAATCTGACTAGAGGCACCCATCGTAATGACACCAGGAAATCTCGAAGCGGAGCTAAGAGAAGTAGGCTTTCTGGCCCCGACATTGGGACCCTTCAGCCGCTATATTAAAGAGCGATTGGAGGAGTGGTTCAACGTCGCAGAAGACCTAAATCGCCTGGGCCAGCGTGCATACTTCGAAGGCACGAAACTACTGCCCGGCCTTGCCATGCTGGACCCTGTTTTCCTGGCTTTGCTAATGACTTCCAGGAGCCTCGGGGCTTTTCAGGGAGCATTAATCCTAGCCCAAAAGGGAATGGGCAACGAAGCGCAATCGCTGATTAGAACGGTATTTGAATGTGTCTTCTGGATCGGCTATTTGCGGAATGAACCAGAGACGGCTGTTAAATGCCTCGTCTATGACAGCATATTCAACGACGCGGGGCTTCACAAAGCCGCCCTGAAACACCTCAGGCCATCTGGGCCCGCTAGAACCCAATTGGAATTTAGTCTTGGAGATCTCCAAGAGCGGATCGCGCAGGGAAAGTTTCCTGCGCCTAAAACGGAGGAATTAGCCCGCTTATCCGGATATGAAGGTTATTATTACTTCTACAAAGATCTGTCCGGTTACGCGGCTCACACATCCCTTAAGGCGATGCACTCCATTGTCGATCACGACGGAGAAGGAAACATCATCGGGCATCAATTTGGACCAGACGAAGATAGTACCGAGCGAGCAATTTGGCTGGGTTGCCTTGGGATGGTTCGCCTTATTGACGCCGTGACGACTTTGGCTTCCTTGGATGGGTTTGAGCCTGAGCTGGGCAACCTGAACTCGCGCGTGGAAGAGCTAGAACCTGGACATCTGCAAAAAGGATAACCCAAGGGTCGGACAATGCTATCGCCACCTGCACGGCACTCTAAGCTCCGCCGCGACCGGTCTCGGCTCCGCCGCGAGCGGTCTCGCTAATCGGACGGAAGCTGCCGGGGAAATGGCTATTCAAAATCTAGGTTACAGACAGTCGGGGCGAAGGAATATGGCAAAGGCGAAGAACGTAAGTCCGAACGATAAGAAAGATGCCATTTGTGGACTTGTCATGCCGATTTCTGCGTGGGGAGACTTCGATGCGCAGCATTGGGGCGAGGTAAGAGACGTATTGGAACGAGCAATTCATAAGGCAGGCTTTGAGCCTCAACCAGTTTGGGAGAGCGTCGACACGGATATCATTCAAGGGAGAATTGTTCGCAATTTGTACGAAAATCCGATGCTGATTTGCGACATCAGCGGGCTAAACCCGAACGTTATGTTTGAGCTAGGTATGCGCCTAACCTTTCGGAAACCGGTGGTAATTGTTGCCGATAATACAACGAGATTGCCCTTTGACACTAACGTCATCGACACATTGATATATCCAGCGGATCAGCATTTCTCAAAAATCGAACGCTTTATAGAGGATTTGGCGGAGCGGCTGACTAGAATTAACCAATCTGTCAGCCGTGGTCAGTTCAAGCCTTATCTAGACACATTTGGGGCTTTCACCGTGGTTGAACCTCAACCTGACCGTGTTGAATTCGACCAATATGTCATTCAAAAACTCACTCAGATTGGTGACGTGTTAAGGGTTTTGGAGCGTGAGGCGGCGGATCGCCACGCAGCAAAGCCATCGCTAGACTATATCGTGCCCGCATCAGAAAATTACTTGCTCTTGGGGCAGAGCGGGTGGACGCCAGAAAGGTTGGAAGTTCTCATCCGATTATGGGAGGAGGGAAGGTCGGCCTCAGAAATTGCCGATGTGTTAGGCGGAGTTAGTCGTAACGCGGTCATCGGCAAAGCGCATCGGCTCGGATTGCGAACTAAACCGCCTGTTGCTCAAGAGCGGGCTTTTGATATCGATCAGAGTTAGCAGGAAGGGCTCCTACCTCTCAAGCGCGAGTCGCAGCTGCACCACCAAGAACTCTATGCCCTCGCTCCTCCCTAAGAGCGCAGAACTTTGGACATGATGAAGCGCGACCTCAATAATGCGGGCTGATAGTCTCGCCGATTAGGAATGCCAGCACTGCGACGAACGGGGTCGCCTCGACGGCGATAATAAGTCCGAAAAGGATGGCCATCACCGCTGCAAGCACCCTCGACGCATTGGGCTTTTCTCCGACAATCCTATTCGCCACGTAACCTACGGCCGGTTCAATGAGATAGATGAGCGCCAGTAGGGTGCCACAGAATAGCACCCCGGCGACTACTCCAGCGGGTGCTTTCCGGAGCACGGTAGCGAGTAGCGCCGTGACCCCGACCATTTCGACGAAGCGAAACAGCCGGTCAATCCCAGAGGAAAATTGATAAAGGTTCTTCATGGCAAACAGCCTCGGAGTTTAGGTTCAGGCCTTCTCCCCATCTACTGCTGTCTGCCCGGCCGGTCGGAATCGTAACGATCACGCCAGAACTTGTCCGCTCGCTCATAGACCAGCTCAGGCGTTAGTGTGTTGAACACGGCAAGCACCGTCTTTCCGATGCATATATTTCCGTTTGCGTCAAATGTCGCGAGCACCTCATCGTGAAGGTGAAGGAGATGGGTCGCCGCATCCTCTTGATACAGAATGCGGTTGTTGGCGAGGAACCGCTCATGCATCCATTCCGCCGCTTCCGTCGGCGTCATTTCTTTGTAGGCGGAGTGAAGGGCTCGAGAACGTCTTCCGGATATCTCTCCGACATCGCCGTCGCACCCTTCTGCCACAGCAGCTTATACATGGTCATCGGTGTTGACGCGAACTCTGCGTAATCTCCGGGGCAGAGAGCAATCACCATAGGCACTCCACCTGATTTCAGGACGACAACGTCGCCCTTATGGAATTTGTTAGCCAAATCATTTTCCCCAATTGTTTCGTACCCGGAAAGATAGGAATGGTGGCTGGTCGTATCAACCCTTTACGGCGTTGCCCACTGAGCCTGTCTCTACTCATCTCGATTTCGAAAATCACGTCGGCAATCTGGACAGGGTGTAGGCATCAATTCGCCTTCCTAGGGGTTTGATAAGGTACAAAAAGAGGTACAAGATTACGGTGACAGTACATTAATTCCCCAATTGAGGGCGCCGCCTCCAAGTAAGCGAAGCAGCCAGCCCGAACGCCGTACGATGCTAACACTCCAATCGAACGGAACCCCTGAAGGCGCCACATCCTTGCAATGTGGGAAATCTTCCGATACTCCGCGGGCATGGAACATAACGCGAACGCATCTCGTCAGCAACCCGCATATGTGCCATTTTCACCCGGAATTTTCCGAGGGCATGGCAACCATCAATTTCATCAACAGCAGCGGCAGTCCGGCGCATTTCCCGGGTGGCACCGCGGACATGTTTAATCCTTCAGTTAATCGATCGGGACGGGGCTGGGTCATCGCGATTGCCCGGCCCGGCCTCACGGCCCACAAACCCAATATCCCTTGAACACCCGCTGCGCCCCGTCGGCGCGGTCGTAGGTCAGCGAGGCGAAGCGGGGCGGGGATTCGCCGCCGCTTTGCGCCGCGCGGGAGACGGCGATGCGGATCGTCTTGCCCTTGCCGTCGAAGCGCGTTCCGCGCGCCATCGCGTCATAGCCGCCGGGCGCGCCGACCGGCTCGACATAGTCGCCGACCTTGACGATGCCCTGCGCCCGCTCGTTCGAACCGGCGTTGCCGCGCACGGTCATCATCACCGCGCCGGCGGTCTCGAAGCTGCACGCCAGCTCGCCGGCCAGCTTCGCCGCCTGGATCTCGGCGGGCGACAACGGGCCGAGAACGATCTCCGATCCGTCGCCGCCCGAAGTGGCTTCGGGCTCGCTCTCCTCGGGCTCGGATGCGGGCGGTTCGGACAGCGGCGGCAGCGACGCTTCGGCTTCAGCCGGGTTCGCGACCGCGCCGGACTGGTCGGCCGCGGCAGCCTCGGCCTTCTTATTGCCGTCATCGCGCGACGCCGGTGAGCATGCGCCAATACCGAGCAGCAACAGCATTCCGAACAATGTCCGCAGCACGACAGCCTCCTTCGAGCCGCCTGGGGTAAGCACGCCGCGCAGGCCGAGCAAGCGCCGCATTAACTTAATCCGCAGGCCCGGTCCGTCCCATCCGGGCACACCCCTTTTTCGCCTGTTGATCGCGTGGCCGAATGGTCGCCTGCATTTTGCAACAGGAGATTCAACATGCGCTCATCCCATTGTGACGGCAGCAGAAAATTCCACCGGGCCCGGCGCCGCGTACGTGGCCTGGCGGCTGTCGCCTTGCTCGCGGCGGGGCTGGCGTTTCCGGCGATTGCGCCGGCTGGCGTTTCGCATGACGGTGGACAGCACGCGGATGTTTCCGGGATGACGGAGTCTGCCAGCGCGCGTCAAATCGCCGACTGGATCGTTCGGACCGGCGACAATCGTGGCCTGCCGTTCATCGTCGTCGACAAGGTCGCCGCCCGCCTGTTCGTCTTCGACAAGGACGGCACCGTCCAGGCAACGTCTCCCGTGCTGCTCGGACTGGCGCGCGGCGACGATTCACCGCCGGGCATCGGCAACGTCAAGCTGGCGCAGATGAAGCCGGATCAGCGCATCACGCCGGCCGGCCGCTTCGACGCCGCGATGGGCCGCAACCTCAGCGGCCAGGATATCCTCTGGATCGACTACGACGCCGCCGTATCGCTGCACCGCCTGACCGACCCCAAGCCGGGGCTCACCGCGCGCGGCCGCAATGCGCGGCTGGACAGCGCGACCGTCTCGGACAATCGCGTCTCCCACGGCTGCATCAACGTCTCGGGCGATTTCTTCGACCATGTGATACGCGCGACATTCAGCCGGGCCGGCGGCGTCGTCTACGTGCTTCCGGAGACGCGATCGATCGAGGCGGAGTTTCACATCGCCGGATCGGAGATCTCCTCGCAAGCCCGGCCTCTATAGCCGTCGGGCCCGAAGCCTCTTGCGGGCCGTTGGAGGCACATGGAAACAACATTGCCCTCAGTGCTAAAGCTCTGCACCTACAGTATCATAACCTTCCTCATCGCCTTCACCGGCATGGTCGTCGTCTACCGGATGGCTTTCTGATCCAGGTGGTTCGGCCGCGGCCGTGAACGGGTCTTCGAACTCAGTCTTCCCGTTTCCTTTTGCCCGCGAATATCGCGCGTCGATCGCGGCGCGTCGGCGTGAAATCGCCAGCCGCTGGCGTAAATCTGATGTTAATATAGACATTGCTAGCAGCAAATCATGCAGCTGGGATATTACCGAAAATCGAATTGAATATAATGATAAATAAACCTGATCCTGCTGCGAATAATGATCTTGAGAATTAACAGACTTTCCGCGGCACTTATCGCTTACTTGTGCGTTATATACACAGGACGCGATTTTTGTTCGCGAAATCCAAAGGAAAATTAAATGAAAAATTTAATCGTGAGTGCTGCCCTGGCGGCATCCATGCTCGCGAGCGTTCCGCTTGCAGCCCAGCCTTATGGCAACAACGGCCGGCAATATGATCGCCAGCAGGACCATGGCTGGGACAGCGGACGCTTCTGGCGCGGCGCACCGCAGGGCACCTGGGAACGGATCCAGTTCCTCCAGAAGCGTATCGACACCGGCGCGCGCGATGGCTCGCTCGACCGCCGCGAGACGCGGCGCGCCAACCGCGAATTGCGCATGATCAGGATGGACGCGCAGCGGATGCGCGGACGTGCCGGCGGATTCAGGTCCAACGACAACATGGCCATCCAGGCACGGCTCGACACTCTGAGCCGCAACCTCAAATGGGCGCGTCACAACCAGAGCTGGTCCAGCGGTTACGGCGACAATGGCCGTGATGGCTACGGATCCGACTATGCCTATCGCACCGACTATGATGCGCAGCGTTATTACCGTGACGGGCCGCAATATCAGGAACGCCGCCTGTCGGCCCAGGACGAAGTCTATCGCGGCGGCGACGGGCGCTATTATTGCAAACGTAACGACGGCACCACCGGCCTGATCATCGGCGGCGTTGCCGGCGGTGTCGCCGGCAATGTCATCGACGGCGGCCACAACCGCGTTGCCGGGACCTTGATCGGCGGTGCGCTCGGCGCGCTCGCCGGCAAGGCGATCGAACAGAATGGCGACGTTCGCTGCCGCTAATTAGGCGTTGAAGACTATCCCCGGTGTCGGCGCCAGACGCGTCGCACCGGGGAGCTACCCGATATGCCGATTTACGCTTCCGGATATTCCTCGATCGTCACCCGATCGGAATAGAAAGCGAGATGGCCGGCGATGTCCGCGACCGCGTCGTACGGATTTTCATAGGTCCACACCGCATTGGCGCCGCGCGCACCGAGCGCCGGCAGGTCGAAATAGCCCGCATCCCCCTTATAGGGGCAATAGCTTGCGTGATCGCTAGCGGTCAGCTGCGCCATGTCCGCATCCGCGCGCGGAATATATAGCACCGCCGGATAGCTAGCCTCGCGCAACGTCAATGCGCGCCGCGTGTCCGCGACGACGGTGTCACCGACACGGACGACGACGCGATTTGGATTGAGCGCGACGGAGATCGGATGCCCCGCGTCGGGGATCATCCTGGGCCGATCGCTCACAGGCCGCGTCTAGACCGCGCGCCGGCCCGATATCAGGTTCACGATCACCACGATCACCGCGAGCACCAGCAAAAGGTGAATAAGGCCGCCGCCGATGTGGAAAGCGAAAAACCCGAGCAGCCAGAGCACGAACAATATTCCAACGATCGTCCAAAGCATGGCAGCCTCCGTCCAGTTGTTTCGGGTGCAACGGCGCAAGAGCGAAGCTGTTCCCTGATCGTGCCTGTCGACTGGCGCATCCGGCGCGCGTATCGGGGCGGCGATGACAGGGGCACGGATCAGAGTCGGGACGCTGCGCGGAAACGCCGCGCTCGCGCTGATCGCGTTCGCGCTGCTGCTGCGCGTCCTCATTCCCGCCGGTTTCATGCCGGCCGCCGGTCAGGGCTTTGCGATCACCTTGTGCACCAGCATGGGCGCAACCCCCGCATGGGTCGACGCAAAGGGTAATGTCCACAAGGGCAAGCCCGCCACCGACAAGCAGGACAAGCAATCCTGTCCATTCGCCGCGTTCGGCGTCGCCATGGCCATGCCGGGCACTGCCGGCGTCGGCATCCTGTCCGTAGCGGCGGTCGCGCTGCCGTCGCTTTTCCGCACCGTCGCCATCGGCCGCGGCCTCGCCGCGCCGCCCCCGCCCCCGACCGGACCACCCGCAGACCTGTGAGCCATTCGTCGCCGCGCCGCGCATATACGGCGGGCTAATGCTCCACGGGCGCCCCTGATCGGGCCCGCCCCGGCACAGGTTTTCCATTCATGTCGAAGTTTCAGCTGCTGCTCGCGGGCGCCTCGTCGCTCGCTTTTCTACTCACGTCCGTGACTGCCCATGCCGAGGACGACCAGGACCGCTCCGAAATCATCGTCACCGCCCGCATCGCCACAGATGCCGCGCGCAAGGAAGTCGAGAAGCGCCCCGGCGGCGTCGATGTCGTCGATGCCTCCGCATTCGCGAACAAGGTCGCGGTGTCGCTGCGCGACGCGCTCGCCTTCTCGCCGGGCGTCTACAGCCAGCCGCGCTTCGGCCAGGAGGTGCGCCTCTCGATCCGCGGTTCGGGGATCAGCCGCGGCTTCCATATGCGCGGGCTGACGCTGCTGCAGGACGGAATCCCGATCAACCTGGCCGACGACAATGGCGATTTCCAGGAATTCGACCCGCAGGTGTTCGAGCGGATCGAAGTCTATCGCGGTGGCAACGCGCTTCGCTTCGGCGGCTCGACATTGGGCGGGGCGATCAACGCGGTCACGCCGACCGGCCGTACCGCGCCGCGCTACGAGCTGCGCGTCGATGGCGGCGGCTTCGACACGATCCGCGCCAAGGCGGCGGCGGCCTTCGCCGGCGCGAAGACGGACGCCTATCTCGCTCTCACCACCGACAATTCGGATGGCGACCGCGATCATGACCGCCGCGATTCACTCCGCTTCAATGGCAATGTCGGGCTGCGCCTGAGCGACCGCGTCGAGACTCGATTCTATGCGACGCTAAGCCATATCGACCAGGACCTGCCCGGATCGCTGACGCTCGCGCAGGCGCTGAACACGCCGAAGCTGTCGCTTCCCGCGAACGTCATCAGCGACCAGGAACGCGACATCGATTCGATCCGTCTGCAGAACCGCACCACTGTCGATCTCGGCGGTGGAACGCTCGCGTTCGGCGCCTTCTACAGTCGCAAGAAGCTGTTCCATCCGATCTTCCAGGTGATCGACCAGAAGAGCGACGATTATGGCGTCTTCGCGAGCGCCGATCTCGCCGGAAGCATCGGTGCTTTGCCGTGGGAACTGACTGTCGGCACGCAGGCCCGCTTCGGCGCCATCGATGCAAAGCAGTTCGTCAATATTGGCGGTAAGCGCGGTGCGCTGACCGTGCGGACCGACAACACAGCGCACACGATCAACAGCTATGCCGAGCTGCGGGTGAAGCCGTTGCCGCAGCTGACCTTCGTTGCCGGTGGCATCTATACGAACGGCAAGCGCGCGATCGACAACCGTCTCGTCCCGGCGCGAAGCGGCAGCGCCGGCTTCGATGCCTTCGCTCCTAAGGTCGGCCTGCTCTACGAACCCGCCGGGAATGTGCAATTCTATGCCAATTACAGCCGCTCGGTCGAACTGCCCGGCTATAACGAACTGAGCCAGACGCCTGCGAACGGACTCCCAGGCTTTACTGCGGTAAATCCCCAAAAAGCCTGGACCTTCGAGGTCGGAACGCGCGGCCGGCGCGGCATCGCGTCATGGGACCTGACCTTCTACCGCGCCGCCCTGAGGGGCGAGATGCTTCAATATGCGGTGTCGGCCGACATACCGGCGTCGACCTTCAATGCGGGCCGGACGCGCCACCAAGGGATCGAGGCGGGTCTGGACCTCGCCATCGCACCCTGGGCACGGCTGCGGCAGGTCTATCAATATAACGACTTCAGGTTTCGCGACGACGCGCAATATGGCGACAACCGGCTGCCGGTCGTGCCGAAGCATCAAATTCGCGCCGAACTGCGGCTTGGCACCGACCGGCTTGGCGTCACACCGAATGTGGAGTGGCTCCCGCACGGCGCCTGGGCGGACTATCGCAATACGGTTCGCGCACCCGGCTATGCCTTGTTAGGGATCGGCGCCGAAGCAAAGGTTTGCGGCGAAGTCACCCTATTCCTCGATGCCCGCAACCTCACCGGCAAGAAATCGGTCGGCGACATTTCGGCAGTGCTGCTCGCGACGCCCGCTACCGTCGCATTCTATCCGGTCGAGCGCCGCGCCTTCTACGGCGGATTGCGCGCGGCTTTCTGATCGACCCTTCAGCCTCTCTCCGTTAGGGGTGGCGGCATGGCGGTACGCATGCTCGACGGGGTCAAGGTGCTCGATCTGTCGCGCGTCCTCGCCGGGCCGTGGTGCACGCAGATCCTCGCCGATTTCGGCGCCGACGTGATCAAGATCGAGATGCCCGGGAAGGGAGACGATACGCGCGCCTGGGGCCCGCCCTATGTGCAGACCGCCGACGGTGGGGACGATCTCGAGCTCAGCGGCTATTTCGTCTGCTGCAATCGCAACAAGAGGTCGCTGGCGGTCGATATCGCCGATCCGCGCGGCGCCGATCTGATTCGGCGCTTGGCCGGCCAAGCCGACATCATCGTCGAGAATTTCAAGGTCGGCGGGCTCGCGCGCTACGGCCTCGATCATGACAGCCTGAAGGCCGTCAATCCGCGGCTGGTTTATTGCTCGATCACCGGCTTCGGCCAGACCGGGCCTTATGCCGATCGTCCCGGTTACGATTTCGTCGTGCAGGGGATGGGCGGGTTCATGAGCGTGACCGGCGAAGACGGCGGCCGGCCGCTCAAGGCCGGTGTCGCGATGGCCGACCTCTCCACCGGATTATATGCCGCGGTGACCATCCTCGCCGCGCTTCGCCATGCCGAACGGACCGGCGAGGGGCAGCATGTCGATCTTGCCTTGCTCGACACCCAGATCGCGATGCTCGCCAATCAATCGATGAACTGGCTGGTCGGCGGCAAGGTGCCGGGCCGGCTCGGCAATCGCCATCCCAACATCGTGCCCTATCGCACGTTCGAGGTCGCCGACGGCATGATCATCATCGCGGTCGGCAACGATGGCCAGTTCCGCCAGCTTTGCGACAAGCTCGGCCAACCGGCCTTGGCCGACGATCCGCGCTTCGCGACCAATCGCGCGCGCTTCGCCAACCGCGTGGAAATCGAACAGATCATCCAGGATCTCGTGCGCGGCATCGCGGGCGCGGCGCTGATCGACCGGCTGGTCGCCGCCGGAATCCCGGCCGGGCCGGTCAACGATCTTCAGCAGGTTTTCGAGGACCCGAATATCGAGGCGCGCGAAACCGTCCATCGCTTCGTCCGCGACGACGCGGTCGCGGTGCCGAGCGTCGCCTTCCCTGCCAAACTGTCCGCCACCCCCGCCGACTATCGCCACCCGCCGCCGCGCGTGGGGGAGCAAAGCCTCGAGGTACTGCAGGATTGGCTGGCGCTGGAGGAAGCCGAGCTGGCGGATCTGACACAAGCAGGCGTGATAACGCAGGCTAATGCATAAGCGCTGAGCTCCGCCCGCTCCTTGTTCAGCGGAGGGGCTTGAGACCGTAGGTCCCGGTTCAACACAAATCGGGCGCCTGATCACCGCCCGTTCATCGCGTGTAGTTTTCTGTGCACTAAAAAGCGGGTAAGATGCGGCACATGCCCCACGACAGGAACATCATGGCAAAGAATTTTATCGGTTCGCTTGCGCTTGTAAGCGCGCTCACTCTCATTCCCGCGGCGACCTCGGCGATCGCGGCGGTGGACGTCGACACCTACAAGGAACTCGACCAGTTCATGAATGTGTTCGACCGCGTGCGGTCCGAATATGTCGAGCAGGTCGACGACAAGACGCTCATCCGCGGCGCGATCGACGGCATGCTCGCGAGCCTCGATCCGCATTCCTCCTATCTCGACGACAAGGGCTTCGAGGCCCTGATGACGCAGACCGACGGCGAATATGGCGGCCTCGGCCTCAACGTCACGATGGAGGATGGCGCGGTCAAGGTCATCGCCGCGACCGAAGACACGCCCGCGATGCGCGCCGGGATCAAGGCCGGCGACTATATCACTCATATAAACGGCACTTTGATCTACGGCAGCTCGCTCGACGAAGCGGTGGACCAGATGCGCGGTGATGCCGGGACCACGATCAAGCTCACCATCGTCCGGCCGGGCCGCGACAAGCCGTTCGACGTTGCGATCACGCGCGCGATCATCTCGCTGCCGGCGGTCAAGTGGGAGATCAAGGACAAGGTCGGGATCCTCAACGTCAACAGCTTCAACAAGACGACCACCGAGGCCACGCAGGCCGCGATGGTGTCGATCGAGAAGTCGCTGGGCGGCCCGCCGCTCGGCTATGTTCTCGACCTGCGCTCGAACCCGGGCGGGTTGCTCGACCAGGCGGTCGGGCTTTCGGACCTGTTCCTGCAGCAGGGCGAGATCGTCTCGCAGCGCGGCCGGCAGAAGACCGACATCGAGCGTTATTATGCACGTCCCGGCGACAGCGCGCACGGGCTGCCGCTGATCGTGCTGATCGATGCCGGCAGCGCCTCGGCGTCGGAAATCGTCGCCGGTGCGCTGCAGGACCATCACCGCGCTTTGGTGATGGGCGAGCGCAGCTTCGGCAAAGGCTCGGTGCAGACATTGCTGCCGCTGTCGCAGAAGACCGCGCTGCGGCTGACCACCGCGCGCTATTACACGCCGTCGGGCCGGTCGGTGCAGGAAGGCGGGATCGCGCCCGACGTGGTCGTACCGCAGCTGTCCGACGGCGACTATAAATCGCGTCCCAAGCTGCGCGAGGCCGATCTTCGCCGCCACCTGATCAACGAGCTGAAGGTCGACGATTCGGTGGTGCAGGACGACGGCAAGCCCGATCCGCGTTTCAGCGTGACCGCCGCCGACCTCAAGAAGCAGGGCGTGACCGACTACCAGCTTCGCTATGCGGTCAACACCATCTCGCGGCTCGGCAAGGTGCAGATGGCCGACGCCGGCCCGGCCGCAGCGCCGGCGAAGCCCGCGCCGGCCAAGGCAGCGCCGTCGAAGAGGCCGGTCCGGCGCTGATACGAAGGGCGACATGACCAGCCTCGACAAGGCGCGGACGCTCGCGCTGCTGGTACCTGCGGCGCTGCTCGCGGGTGCGCTCGGCTCGCAATATCTGGGCGGGCTGTACCCGTGCGAGATGTGCCACTGGCAGCGCTGGGGGCATTATGCCGCGCTCGGCCTGGCTGTGCTGTCCCTCGCGCTGCGCGGGCGGCCCGACGCCAGCCGCGCGTTGGTCTGGCTCGCAATGCTCGGCATAGCCGCCAGCGGCGCCATCGGCGTCTATCACGCCGGCGTCGAGGCAAAGATATTCGAGGGATTCACCCAGTGCACCGCCCATTCGTCGGGCGGATCGACCGCGGATATCCTCGCCGACATCATGGCGACGCCGCTGATCCGCTGCGACGAGGTGCAATGGTCGTTCCTAGGTGTGTCTATGGCGGGATGGAATGCGATCCTTTCGCTCGGTGCTGCGTTGGTGATCCTGTGGCTGCTGACCAGGAAGAGCGAGATCGGGCGATGAGCGCATCTGGGAAAGGATGGAGACCCGGCGATCGCCGTGCCCGCTTGGATTCGATGCTGCGCGTCGACCAGGCCGGCGAATATGGCGCCGCGCGTATCTATGCCGGCCAGCTTGCGGTGTTTGGCGATCGTCGCCCCGTGTCGCGGCCGATCGCGCGTATGGCTGCGCAGGAAGCAAGGCATCTCGAGCGCTTCGATGCGATGATAGCCGAGCGCGGCGTCCGCCCGACATTGCTGCAGCCGTTATGGAACGTCGCCGGCCATGCGCTCGGCGCGGCGACCGCGCTGATGAGCCCCCAGGCGGCCATGGCCTGCACCGCAGCGATCGAGACCGAGATCGACCGGCATTATGCCGAGCAAAGAACCGAACTAGAAGGCCAGGACGAAGCCTTCGAGTCGGTCGTCGCCGAGTTTCAGGCCGACGAGAGGGAACATCGCGACACGGCGATTGCTGCCGGCGCGCAGCAGGCCTTTGCTTATCCCTTGCTGTCGGCCATGATCCGCTTCGGCTGCCGCACCGCCATCGCCCTTTCGAAAAGGATCTGATCATGCGCCTGACTCTTATCGCGCTCGGCCTCACGGTACTCGCCGCTCCGGCGCTCGCCGCCGAGCCTGCGCCTGTGCAGTCCGCCGGCGCCGACGACGTCAAGGTCAACCAGCTGATCGTCTATGGCGACGAGGCCTGCCCGCCGAGCACCGACGAGCAGATCACGGTCTGCGCGCGCCGGCCCGAGAGCGACCGCTTCCGCATTCCCGGACCGCTGCGCGACAATCCCAATGCGACCGCCAACGAACCCTGGACCAACCGCGCCGAACAGCTCGAATATGTCGGCAAGACCGGGATCGGCAGCTGCTCGGTGCAGGGCCCCGGCGGCGGCATCGGCTGCTACCAGCAGCTCGTCCGCCAGGCCAAGGCCGAGCGTGCGAACTCCGACGAGACCAACTGGAACCGGCTGATCGAGGATGCGCGCCAGGAACGGCTTGGCCGCATCGATGCCGCTTCGGATGCGCTCGAGGCGAGGCTCAAGGAGGAGGGCAAGTAGGGCGGAACAAAGCTTTCGCTTGGCTCTTGTTGGAGTGAAACCTTCTGCCTCCCCTCCCGCCTGCGGGAGGGGAAAGCGAGATGCGCGGAGAGCGAAATGAAATCCCTTATTCTTCTTGCACTTCTAGCCGCCGCCTTGCCCCAAACCGCGACCGCCCAGCCCAGCGCCAGCGACAGCGAGAAGGTCCGGCAGCTGATCGTTTACGGCACCGACCCCTGCCCGCGCGGCAGCGGCGACGATGTCGTGGTCTGCGCGCGCCGGCCCGAATCCGAGCGCTTCCGCATCCCCAAGGCGATGCGCGAACCCGAAGAGACGCCCGACAGCGAAAGCTGGGCCAACAAGGCCGAGCGGCTCGAGATGGTAGGCAAGACCGGGATCCAGAGCTGCTCGCCGGTCGGACCCGGCGGCGCGACTGGCTGCCTCCAGCAGTTCATCAATCAGGCGCGCGAGGAACGACGCGCCAATTCGGAGGGGACCAATCCATGAGCGACAATGTCTATAAGGTCGTCGAGATCGTCGGCACTTCATCGACCAGCATCGAGGATGCGATCGAGACAGCGATCGCGCGCGCGTCGAGCACGCTTCACGACTTGCGCTGGTTCGAAGTCGTCAATACCCGTGGCCATGTGGAAAATGGCAAGGTCGCGCATTATCAGGTCACCATCCGGCTCGGCTTCACTCTGCATGGCTGATAGGCGCCGTTGACCCTGGCCTCAGGCCTGTGACCGCTCCCGAAGCCACCCCTGCCCTCGACCGGGCCGACCGCGCGTTTTTGGGTCATCCCAAGGGGCTCGGCTATCTCGCCTTCACCGAGGCGTTCGAACGTTTCTCTTATTACAGCATGCAGTCGCTGCTCGTACTGTACATGGTCAAATATCTGCTGCTGCCGGGCCGCGTCGAGAAGATCGCCGGGTTCGAATGGTTCAGCGGGCTGTACGGCGGCATCACCGGCCAGCCGCTCGCATCGGCGATCTTCGGCACCTATACCGCGCTCGTCTATCTGACGCCGATCTTCGGCGGGCTGATCGCCGACCGCTGGCTGGGGCGGCGGCGGACGATCATGGTCGGCGCGATCACCATGTCGATCGGCCATTTCCTGATGGCGTTCGAGGCCAGCTTCCTGCTTGCATTGCTGTGCCTGATCGTCGGCAACGGCTGCTTCAAGGGCAATATCGCAAGCCAGGTCGGCGCGCTCTACAAGCCCGACGACAAGCGGCGCGCCGATGCTTTCCAGATCTTCTATCTCGCGATCAACGCCGGCGTGATCGCCGCGCCGCTGATCGCCGGAACGCTCGGCGAGGATGTGGGCTGGCACTGGGGCTTCGGCGCGGCCGGGGTCGGCATGCTGATCGGCCTGGCGATTTTCCTGATCGGGACGCGTCATCTGCCGCCCGAGCCGCCGCGCACGAAAGTGGCCGCCGCGGACCGGCCCAAGCTGGCGCGCGGCGACTGGACGGCGGTGATCGCGCTCGTCCTGCTGATCCCGGTGCTCGCGGTGGCCCTGCTGACCAACCAGCAGATCTTCAACGCCTATCTGGTCTGGGGTGATCAGCAGTTCGACCTCAGTTTCTTCGGCCGCCGGCTGCCGACCACCTGGCTGATCACGCTCGACAGCATCGTCAGCGTCAGCTTCTTGGCAATCGTGGCGGTGTTCTGGCGCTGGTGGGGCAAGAAACATTGGGAGCCCGACGAGCTCGGCAAGATCATGATCGGCTCGGCCTTTTCAGCCGCAGGCGGCATGTGCCTCGTCGCTGCCGCCGCGTTCCAGCAGCCGGGCGAGAAGATCGGCATGTTCTGGCCGGTCGCCTTCCACTTCCTCAACAGCATCGGCTTCGCGCATATGCTGCCGATCACGCTCGCCCTGTTCGCCAAGGTAGCACCCAAGGCGATCAACGCGACCGTTATCGGGCTTTACTATCTCGCCTTCTTCGCCGGCAATTCACTGGTCGGCTGGGTCGGCGGTTTTTATTCGACGCTTCCTACGACCACCTTTTGGCTGATCCACGTCGCCTCGGCCGTCGGCGCCGGTTTTGCGTTCCTGCTGTTCAAGATTTTCCTGAGCCACCAGCTTGCGCAGGGCGAGGCTGCACCGCTTCCGGATTAAATCATTCGATCGGGCTCGACAGCCAAGCATCTGGAACATATAGTGAACGTATGCCAGCACTTGATGTTACGCAGAAGCTCGCGATCCTTGCCGATGCCGCCAAATATGACGCCAGCTGCGCGTCGTCGGGCACCACCAAGCGCGACAGCCGCGGCGGCAAGGGTGTCGGCTCGACCGAGGGCATGGGCATCTGCCACGCTTATGCGCCCGACGGGCGCTGCATTTCGCTGCTCAAGATATTGCTGACCAACAGCTGCATCTTCGACTGCCATTTCTGCATCAACCGCCGCAGCTCGAACGTGCGCCGCGCGCGCTTCACGGCCGAGGAGGTGGTGCAGCTCACGCTCGCCTTCTACCGGCGCAATTATATCGAGGGTCTGTTCCTGTCGTCGGGCATCATCCGTTCGTCCAATTACACGATGGAGCAGATCGTCGAGGTCGCGCGGTCGCTGCGCCAGGATCATGATTTCCGCGGCTATATCCATCTCAAGACGATTCCCGATGCCGACCCCGAACTGGTCCGCCAGGCCGGCGTGCATGCCGACCGCATCTCGATCAACGTCGAGCTGCCGACACATCGCGGCCTGACCCGCCTTGCTCCCGAAAAGGATGCGGGCCGGATCGCCGCGGCAATGGGGGATATCAAGACGGCTATCGATGATCGAGTCGACGCGCGGCGGCGCTACAAATCCGCACCGGACTTTGCACCGGCCGGGCAATCGACGCAGATGATCGTCGGCGCCGACAGCGCCACCGACGGCGAGATCGTGACGGCGGCGAGCGATCTGTACGGCCGGTTCGCGCTGCGCCGCGTCTATTATTCGGCGTTCAGCCCGATCCCCGACGCGAGCACGGTGCTGCCGCTGCAGCGGCCGCCCTTGATGCGCGAGCACCGGCTCTACCAGTCGGACTGGCTGATGCGCTTCTACGGCTTTGCGCCGCACGAGGTGGTGCAGGCAGCGGATGGCGCAGGCATGCTGCCGCTCGACATCGATCCCAAGCTCGCCTGGGCGTTGAAGTTTCGCGACAGCTTCCCGGTCGATGTCAATCGGGCTCCGCGCGAGAGCCTGCTGCGCGTCCCGGGCCTTGGTGTGAAAGCTGTGAACGCGATCCTGCGTTCGCGGCGCTGGCGAACGCTGCGGCTGGCGGATGTCGGACGGCTGACCAATTCGTTGATCAAGGTCAGGCCATTCATAACGGCGTTGGACTGGCGGCCGGTCGCGCTGACCGATCGCGCTGATTTGGGAGAACGGCTGCGGCCGCGGGAAACGCAGCTCGAGCTGTTTGCGGGTTGATCACTTTTCGCTTGCGTGCCGGAAGCGCTAAGAACCCTATATGCGCCTGATCAGACTCGCCGATGAGGAGGATTTCGAGGGCTGGCGCGATGCGGCGCGCGGGCTTGCGATCGCGCACGTGCCGCCCGACCAAGTGGCCTGGCAGGTGGGCGATGGGCCGCAGGACCTGTTTGCCGAGGGCGCGGCTGTGATCGAAGCGGCCGAGGGCGCATTTTCGGTGCCGCGTCCTTTCATCACCCTCGCGCATTCGGTGATCTGCCACAGCGAGCCCCAGCGTTTCTCCTTGCTCTATCAGATGCTGCTGCGCCTACGGACCAGGCCCAAGGCGTTGGAGGATGGCGCCGACGCGCTGGTGCAGCGGCTCGAGCGGATGGCGCGCGAGGTCCGGCGCGACATGCTCAAGATGCATGCGTTCCTCCGGTTCCGCGCGGTCGACAGCGGAGGCGAGGGCAAGGATGGGGGCGAGCAGCGCTTCATCGCCTGGTTCGAGCCCGATCATCATATCGTCCGGAGCAATGCCGGTTTCTTCGTCAACCGCTTCGCCAACATGCACTGGTCGATCCTCACGCCCGAACTGTGCCTGCACTGGGACGGCAGCGAACTTACCAGCTCGCCCGGCGTGACCCGCGCCGATGCACCCGGCGGCGACCCGGTCGAGGAAGTGTGGAAGACCTATTATGCCTCCATCTTCAACCCGGCGCGATTGAAGACCGGCGCGATGCTCAAGGAGATGCCCAAGAAATATTGGAAAAACATGCCCGAAACGGCGTTGGTGGGAGGCCTGATTGCAGGCGCCCAGGCACGCGAGGCGGAAATGGTCAAGACGGCGACAGCGAGGATCGGCGACAATGCACTCCCGGCATGGGAGGCGCTTCGTGCCGAGGCAAAGGGCTGCACGCGCTGCCACCTCTACAAGCTCGGCACGCAGACGGTGTTCGGCGAAGGCCCGGTCGATGCGCGGATCATGTTCGTCGGCGAGCAGCCGGGCGACCAGGAGGATCTGGCCGGGCGGCCGTTCGTCGGCCCGGCCGGACAGATATTCGACCAGGCGCTCGCCGAGGCAGGCGTCGACCGGTCGCAAACCTACGTCACCAACGCGGTCAAGCATTTCAAGTTCGAGCGCCGCGGCAAAAGGCGCATCCACCAAAAGCCCGAGGGGCCGGAAATCGAGGCGTGCCGCTGGTGGATCGAGCAGGAGCGCGTGCTGATCCGCCCGCCGATCACCGTCGCACTCGGCGCTACTGCCGCGCGATCATTGTTTGGCAAGACGGTCACCATCACGAGCATGCGCGGCAAGCCGCACATATTGTTCGACGGCGGCGAGTGCTGGGTCACCGTCCACCCCAGCTTCCTGCTCCGAATTCCCGAACCCGCGCGCAAGGCGGACGAATATAAGCGCTTCGTCGATGACCTCGGGCGGATCAGGAAGAGGCTGGCGGAGATTGAGGCGTAGAACGGAACAGGCCCGACCGCCGAAGCAGCCGGGCCAATCCCTCTCCATAAGGAGAAACTCAGGGGGTCAGTAGGTGCCCTTGAAGCTGCGACCCAGGACGTGCGGTCCGTCGCTGCCCTGGTCCTCGCGTTCGAACAAGGCGCGGCGGTTTTCCTCGTCGCGCCATGCGTGCTTGGCCTGTTCGGCGGTCTTGCTGATCACCACCTTGTCCTCGACCTTGTCGATCCAGGAGACCGGGATCGAGTGGTGATGCCCGCCAGCGGCGCCGTCGCTTTTGGTGAGGATGATGCGGTCGCCGCGCACCTTGTCGACCGTGCCGACATGTTCGCCGTCGGAGCCGACCACGTCCATATGCTCGGAGACCTGGTTGAGCGACTGGCGCTGAGTCTGACGCCGATTGCGCCAGCTACCGAATTCCTCCTCGAACTTCGACTGGTGCTCGCGGCGATAATCATCATAGTCGCGGTCGAGCCTTTCGATCTGCCGACCCCGCCATTCCGCATAATGCGGGTCATAGCGTTGCGCACTGCGCGCGGCCTCATAGGACCGGGCCGAACTCCCGTAACCGCCCTGCGCATCGACGCCAAAGGTCCCGAACCCTGTGCCCAGGTCGGTAACGTCAGCATCGAAACGGCCGCGCTCATAGTTGCCGCCATAGCGCGTTCCGGCCGACGTCCCGCCGGTATTGCTTCCGTAGCTGCCGTAACCGCCTTCAAAGCGATCGAAGCCGCCGCGCGGTTCGTAGGTACGGTAGCTGTCACGAGAGCCTGGCCCAGCACGTTCACGCTCATAGCGGCCCTGCTCGCGTTCATAGCGGCGTTGATCCGCCTCGCGGCGCCGCTCGGCCTCCTCGTCGCCGAACCAGGATCTTACCTCGTCGCCGGCGCGGTCGAAAAAGCCGCGATCATCATCATAGCCATAGCCACGATCATAGCTGCGAGGGCCGCGTTCGCCGCGATAGCCTTCGCGCTCGCGCCAGCGCTCGCTGCGGTATTGGTTGTCGCTTCCTTGATAGCCCATCTCATCCTCCTTGAGCTTGTCCGAATGGCCACGCGCAAGGAATTGAGCCCTGCCCGTGATGACCGACAAAACAAACAATCTCAAAGCGATGTTCCACCTTGCACGGCGGATCGTGGCACCTTTTCGCCGGGGCGATTTCAACGGAATCGGGACCCGGCACACAGCGATTTGCCGCATTGCAAGCGCAGGCCGTCGCGGCTATTGGGAGCGCCTTCGCGCGGGCGCGGGGCCGTAGCTCAGATGGGAGAGCGCTGCAATCGCACTGCAGAGGTCAGGGGTTCGATTCCCCTCGGCTCCACCAGCCCGAAAGCCACATGCAATGTCCGTGCCCCACCCGAACGAGCCAATCCCTGCTGCCACGTTGGTGATGATGCGGCGCGGTGCCGAGGCCCCGGAATTGCTTGTCATGGAACGAGCTGTCGACATGTCCTTCGCGGCAGGCGCGATCGTGTTCCCGGGCGGGCGCGTCGACTCCGACGATTACCGGCTGGCGGAGCGGATCGGCGACGGCATCGCTCATGCCGCCGACCGCATCGCCGCGATCCGCGAGACGATCGAGGAAGTCGGAATCGCTGCCGGCATGAGCGGGCCAATCGACAGCGGCACGATCGGGATCGTGCGCAGGCAGTTGAAGGCGGGCAAGGCCTTTTCGGACATCGCCGCCGAATATGAGCTTGCTTTCGATCTCGATGCGCTGACGCCGTTCGCCCATTGGTGCCCCGCGCATTTCTCGCGCCGCTTCGACACCAAATTCTTCCTCGCCGTGGCGCCTGCGGACGCGCCCGACCCGGCGGCCGACGGAGACGAAGCCGTGAGGGCTTTCTGGACGACCGCCGGTCAACTGCTCGCCGCGGCTGCCGAGAACAGCGTACAGCTTATCTTTCCGACCCGCCGAAACCTCGAGCGGCTCGCCCAGTTTGCCTCGGTCGAGGAGGCGTTTGCCGACGTCGACCGCTTTCCTATGCAGCTTGTCGTGCCCTGGTTAGAGGAACGCGAAGGGCGGCAGTTCCGGTGCATTCCCGAAGCGATCGGCTATCCGGTTACTGCCGAGCCGGATGAGACCGCCCGGAGAGGCTAAGTCTCCAGCAAGGCTTCCCGCACCGCGCCGCCGGGATAAGCGACGAGCAGGTCGGCATCCGTGCCGAGCACAAGATCGGCATCGGCTTCGACCAGCCAGACCGTGCCGGGCTCCAGTAGTGCGGCATCGAGGCGGGCTTCGCCGGCAATCGGCACGAGCCACAGCGGCCGGTCATCAGGTGCGGACAGGTGCGCGCCATGCGCACCGCGCCAGCGCTCGAGCACGAATTTGCGTCCCGCGGCGAGGATCAGCCGTCCCGGACTGTGCTCATAAGGTTCGAACGGCGCCCGATAGGGGACCGGGTCGGCAGCCGCGATCGCTTCGTCGAGGTGCAATTCGCGCGGGCGGCCGTAATCGTACAGCCGATAGGTCAGGTCGGCATATTGCTGCACTTCGATCAGCTTCAGCCCCTGGCCCAGCGCGTGGACGGTCCCGGCCGGCGAATAATAATAATCCCCGGCGTGAGCAGGCCGCCAGTCGACCAACTCCGTGATCGAGCCATCGCGCGCAGCCGCCCTGAGCGTATCGCGATCGACCGGTTCGCGCAGCCCGATGCCGATCTGCGCGCCGGGCTCGGCAGCAAGCACCAGCCACGTTTCTTCCTTGCCGCACGCATGCCCTTGCGCCCGCGCCATCGCATCGTCGGGATGGACCTGGATCGACAGCTTTTCCGACGTGAACAGATATTTGACGAGCAACGCCGGGGGCGCGCCGCCGCGCGGATCCTCGAACCAGATCTCGCCGACCGGCGCGCTGTCGGCGGACACGTCACCGAACATCGGAAGCAGGTCGCGCCTGCCCCAGGGCTTCTCAACCCGCCGCGTCGTCAGCCTGACCGCATTCATATTGGTCTCTCCAGCGGCTCGTAAACGCATCGGCACTGAGCTTAAAGCTGTCGAATCCGACGCTTCGGGCCCGTGTTTCGATCCATTACGAAGCCGATTCCCGCCTCATCGGCGCTATCGCGCCAATAAGAAAGCCCGACGACTCGCTTCCGAGTCGCCGGGCCTATTCCTGGCAGGCCGGCGCCAGGCCGGCCGCATCCACCCTCAGGCAGAGCCTATTTGAGGTGGCGGGAAAGGTGCTTGTTCATCTCGAACATCGTCACCGACTTCTTGCCGAAAATCTTCTCAAGCTTGTCGTCTGCCAAAATTTCCCTTTTGTTTGCAGGGTTTTGGAGATTGTTCTTCTTGATATATTCCCACATCTTGCTCACGACGTCGCTACGGGCAATCTGGCCCGATCCCGTCACCGCTGCGAGCTCCGCCGACGGGGTCAGCGGACGTGAGAGGCCATCGGATTTCTTTTTGCCACCTGATCCTAACATCTGCGCCCTCCTTCTTGGTCGCCTTGGTAGAGCGCAAACGGACGCGCTTTGCAATGGCTGAGGAGCCCCATCCGCTCAATTCGTCGTGAGGACATACTCACTCTAAAGCGCCCTCCCGAACGGCACGACCTTGTTGTCGACGTCATGACCGATATCCGCCCGGCCCAGATAGGCGATTCCGGACCGCTCGCACCACAGCCGCGCGATCACTTCTTCATCGTCGCCGAAGTCCGGATCGTTGGGCGGGATCAGACTGCAGCGGCCGAGCCTGATCCCGGCGACGCGGCGTATCCCCGGATTGGCGGTGAGGTGGAACATCGAGCGGTCGATCCGGTACATATATTCGGATACTTCCTCGAGCAGCAGGACGTGGTCGTCGAGCACCGGCTGCAGGGAGGTGCCGAGCAACTGGCTGAGCACGATGATATTGAACGCAGCGGCAGCGACCCCCGGATCAAGATCGGGCTCGAGCGCGGAAGGCGATCGCGCGACAAGCCAGTCGAGCGCGCGAAGCACCGCCGCCTCGCCGCCCTCGCGCCGGATGTCAGCGGGCATCGGGCCGTGCGCGAGGTTGCGGAAGCCCGCCTTGTAGAGGCCGGCCAGCACGAAGCCCGCGTCGGAATAACCGAGATAGGTTTTTTCCCGCGCGCAACCGTCGAGCCGCGCGAGCACCTGCTCGGCAACCCGGCACGATCCGTAGCCGCCGCGCGCGAACCAGAGCGCATCGATTTCCGGATCATTGGCGACGGCGATGAACGCATCGGCGCGAGCCTGGTCGGGGCCGGCGAAATGATTGTGGGCAAGGAAGCATTGCGGGTGAAAGACGATCTCGACCCCGGGATGCGCGGCGGCGGCCAGCGCGACCACGCGATCGGCCACTTCGGGATGAATCGCCGAACTGGGCGCGACAACGCCGATCCGCATGCAAACGCCCCCTCTGGAAATACCTGCCTTACCCCAATAGGGCTGTGCAATGACTCACGCCAAATCCTATTTCTTCTGCGGTATCGGCGGCAGCGGCATGTTGCCTCTGGCGTGCATCGTCCACGCCCGCGGCGCCAAAGTCGCCGGCTCGGACCGGGCGCTCGACCAGGGCCGTATCGCCGAGAAGTTCGCCTTCCTCGAGCGGCTCGGGATCAAGCTGTTCCCGCAGGACGGCAGCGGGATCACCAGCCCCGACCAGATCCTCGTCACCTCGGCGGCGGTCGAGGAAAGCATTCCGGACGTCCAGGCGGCGCGGCGGATCGGCGCCGAACAGGTAACGCGCCCGCAATTGCTTGCGCGCCTGTTCAACGCCGCGCCGGTCGGAGTGGCCATCGCCGGCACCAGCGGCAAGTCGACGACGACCGGCATGATCGCGTGGATCCTGCATGCCACCGGCCGCGACCCGGTGGCGATGAACGGCGCGGTGATGAAGAATTTCGTCACGCCGGAAATGCCGTTCGCAAGCGCGCTGGCCGGCAAGGGCGATATCTTCGTCAGCGAGGTCGATGAAAGCGACGGATCGATCGCGCTTTACGAACCCAAGATCGCGGTGCTGAACAACATCACGCTCGATCACAAGTCGCTCGACGAGCTGCGAGCCTTGTTCCTCGATTTCGTGCGCAAGGCGGACACCGCGATCATCAACATCGACGACGAGGAATCGCGGCTCCTTGTCGGGCGGCTCGGCGGCAAGAAGATCACCACGTTCAGCCTCGACAACAGCAGCGCCGACTTTTCGGCTGACAATATCAACGAAGAGCCGATGACGGTCAGCTTCGATGCGCAAAGCTGGGGCGGCGAGGAGAATGTCCGCGTCCGGCTCCAGGTGCCCGGGCGTCACAATGTCGCCAACGCGCTGGCCGCGCTCGCCGCCGCGAGCGCTTGCGGAATCAGCCTGGCCGACGCTGCCGGTGCGCTGGCCGGATTCACCGGCCTGCGCCGTCGCTTCGAGCTGGTTGGGACCAGCAACGATATCAGCATCATCGACGACTTCGGACATAACCCGGACAAGATCGCGGCGACGCTCGACACGCTGCACGCCTTTCCCGGCCGGCTGCTGATCCTGTTCCAGCCGCACGGCTATGGCCCGCTCGCCAAGATGGGCAAGGAACTGATCGACTGCTTCGCCGGGAAGCTGGCGCCCGACGATGTGCTGATCCTTCCGGATCCCGCCTATTTCGGCGGCACCGTCGAACGCACGGTCGGAAGCGACGATATCGTCGCCGGGGTGAAGGCCGCGGGCCACAACGCCGAACATATCGCCGACCGCGCCGCCGCCGGCGAGCGGCTGATCGCGCTCGCGCAGCCGGGCGACCGGATCATCATCATGGGCGCGCGCGACGATACATTGTCGGGCTTTGCCGCGAACCTGCTCGCTGGGCTGTGACAAAGAAAAGGGCGCGCTGCCGTGGCAGCACGCCCTTGATGAATTGACCTATATTCAGCCGGCGACGGTCATGTCGACCTTTTCGACCCACTCGGGGAAGAATACCGGCTCGCGGTTCGACCAGCCCGGCGCGGTTGCGGCGGCTTCGCTGATCGATTGCAGCAACGCGCGCCGACGCTCCGGGTGGAGGTGCGGAAGCGCCGATGCGGCACAGAAAGCGGCGGGCAGCCACGGCCGGATCGCGGCACCGATCAGGCGCTCGTAGAGAAAACGATAGGCGGCGAAATCGGGAAGCTTGTCCTGTCCGAGATCGAAGGCGGTCATCGTGACGAGCGGGCCCATCATCGGCTCCATCGCGTCGAGACCGCTATCGTCGGGAACATAGTCACGGATATGATCGAGCCGGCCATAAACGCGTTCCTGGGCCCGGATGCTTGCCGCCTCCCCCACGTCGCGCGACCAGCGCTTGATCGCATCGTGACGGCCGAGCCCAACGTCGAGCGATCTGCGGATGTACCGCTGCGTCGCCGAACTGAACCCAGCGAACTCTTTCATCTCGACCAGCGTAAGTGACCCGTCTGCTGGCCTGGTCTGCGTACCCATGACCTCACTCCTTTTGCCCCTGCGGGAGATCATGCGCTTCAACAACTTACCAAGCGCTTAACCACGAACCCGCCTCCCGTTAATAAATGAATCAAAGTTCGAGTCTGCGGGCAATGAAAAATTTGAGTGACCATCGAACAGCCACCAAAGTGTCACTTCGCAGCAACAGAACCAGGTCAAAAGTCCGCAAAAACAGGGTTTTCCGCGAGCGCAAGTTCTTTATCGGGCTGTTGCGCACCCTGTGGTTTGCAACAGGTTTGCTGCACTGCAGCATGGAACGGTGCGAATCTGCCACACATCGCGCGTGCAATCCGGCCGAGTTTGCGAAACGGAAGGGGCTTCGCTTCGTTGAATCATGGCCATGACCCCGACCCAAACCGATGCCCTGATCGTGACCTGCCCGTCCTGCGCGACCGGCAACAGGGTGCCGCGCGCCCGGCTTGGCGCCGCTCCGACCTGCGGGCGCTGCAAGCAGCCGCTGTTCCAGGCAAAGCCGGTCACGCTGAACGCGGCGAATTTCGACCGCTTTGCCGTGCAGGGCGACCTGCCGCTGCTGATCGACTTCTGGGCCGAATGGTGCGGGCCATGCAGGATGATGGCGCCGACCTTTGCAAGCGCTGCGGCCGAACTCGAGCCGGCGATCCGGCTCGGCAAGCTCGACACCGAGGCCGAGCAGGCCATTGCGGCCCGTTTCGCGGTGCGGAGCATCCCGAGCCTTGTCCTGGTCCATAAGGGACGTGAGGTAGCGCGGACCGCGGGTGCGATGCCGCTCGCGCAGCTGCTGCAATGGGCTCGGCAGGCATCGGCGGGACTTTAGCCGGCCTGACGCTACGCGCGCAGGCGTCGTCACCCCCATATTTGCGGCAACTCCGTACCATGTCGGGACAGCGGAAAATCGAGGGCAGACAGAGACATGCGCGTGTGCAAGGTGCTGACATCGGGGAAATTTGCAGCACGGGCAAGCGGGTTTGGCAGAGCGATTCGTCATCTATCGGAAGCAGCAGCGCGCCGCGATGCGCCGCCGCAAGCTCGCATTTCGAAGCATGGCTGGACTGAGCCTGATCCTGTTCGCGGCTTCCTGCGTCCATGATGCGCAGCCCATGGCGATGGCTTCGGACGTCGCGCCGCAGGGCGTCGCGGACGCGCTGTTCACGCTTGCAACGCTTCCCGTCGATCCGACCGACCTCGAGCCCCTGTCGACCGAGCTGGCGGTCGCCGCCAATGCCGCGCTTCCGGTGTCGCATTATTTCGACGGCAGCGCCGCTCCCCTGCTGGCGCAGGGCACCCCGCTCGACCAGCTTCGCTCGCTCGATTGCCTGGCGCAGGCAGTCTATTACGAAGCACGGTCCGAGAGCGAGGACGGCCAGCGCGCCGTCGCCCAGGTCGTGCTCAACCGCGTCCGCCATCCCGCCTATCCGGCAAGCGTGTGCGGCGTCGTCTACCAAGGGCCGCTCAAGAAGGGCGGCGGCTGCCAGTTCACCTTCACCTGCGACGGATCGCTGACGACACGGCCGCAAGGCGCGTCATGGGATCGCGCGCGTCAGATCGCAGCGGAGGCGCTGGCCGGCGCGGTGTTCGCCCCCGTCGGCCACGCCACCAATTATCACACCACCAGCGTGTTTCCGCGCTGGGCGCCCAATCTCGTCAAGGCGGCGCTGATCGGCAGTCACATCTTCTATCGAATCCCCGGTCCGGGCGGCGATGCCGGCGCATTCACCCGCGCCTATGCCGGCAACGAGCCGATGCCCGTCGCATCGCGCATACTCTTTGCCAAAGCGGCGTCGGTTGCGCAGACCCACACCAGCCATGTCGGGCCGCTGCTGGCCTATCGCGGCCCGGCGGCGCCTTCGGCCACGACGGCTACGTCGACCTCCAACCCTCTTGCCCAGACCGTGCAGTCCGACGACGGTCTGCCGCAATCACGCGTCCGTGCCGCTTACGCGAATGCCGGAACCTGGCGCGTGCTGCCGGCGCGCCAGCCGAGCGCCGCCGAGTAGGCGGACAGCTAGGCGGTCGCTTCGACGCCGCTCTTCAGCAGCAAACCGAACTCGAACGGTCGCGTGACCAAGCCGAGGATGTGCTTGTTCAATTCACTCTCGGCGGTCGATGGCTGGTTGATCAGTACCAGGGTCTTGCCCCGCCGCTTTGCCAACAGGTCGCGCAGCAGGCCTTCAGCTTCGGCCCAATCGGCAGCGCGCCAGATTGGCTTTTCCTCGCCCGCGCGATTTAGCTTGGCGAATATTTCTCCGAGCATCTTGGGGATCGAGCCCGGGTCGAGGTCCGGCCGTTGATAGCCGGAGTGGTAGGTGGATGCGTTCTCGAAACAGATGAATTCGTCCATCAGCGGATGAAAGCCCGCGCAGCTCGCTTGAAGATCCCTGTCGCTCAACCCCGCACCGCGCGTGAAAACCAGGACGCGATGCCCGATCTGCTCGCGGGCGCAGACCGACGCGATCACTTCCTCGAGATATTTCTGCGACGCTTCCTCGCCCGCCTTGTCGAGCATGAACAGGACGTCATCGTGCTTGTGGAGGCTGGCGCGAAAAGCGTGGTTGTCGTCATCCAGCCGAAGCCTTCGCAAGACCCCGTCCCAATCCTCGATTTCGACGGGCCCGAACCAGGCCGCCGCCACTGCGGCGAGCAATTCCTCGACCGTCTTTTCGCCAAGCATGCCATGAAACGGCGCGACCCCTTCGAGCGATAGCCGGCGGACGGCCGAGCCTTCGTGCCATATTTCGAGCGCGGCAGGATCGCCTCCGGCCCCCCTGGCGACGCCCAGAACGCCCCCCGTCTCACGCGAAAGCCTGCGCAGCGACGCAGGCTTGGCGGTGAGGCTGAACCAGATGCACTGTTTCGCATTCATCCGCTCGGCCAGACGCCGGCACTGCGCATCGTCGCGATTGAGCACCACCAGCCGCGCCGGCTCGAGGACCAGCGCCTTTACCTCGGCCATTTGCTCGATCGTCGCGACGCCGTTCGCGCCCATATGGACGGCATCGACGTTGAGCAGCACGGCAATGTCGACCCGCTGAAGCGGCATTCCGAACTTGATCAGCCCGCCGCGCGCGATCTCGCACACCGCGGCGTCGATTTCATCCTGACGCACGAGGGTCTGGATGATCCGGCCGCCGGTGGACTCGGTATCGCGCAGCCGCCGGTCACCAGCCCAGACTCCGTCGGATAGTGCCGCGCCGATGCGAAGGCCGGTCGATGCCAATATCTGCGCGAGCAGCCGGCTCGTCGTCGTCTTGCCGACGCTGCCGGTGACGGCATAGACCGGGATGACCAGATCCTTCGCCGCCAGGCTTGCGGCAAGGCCGGCGGGATCGGGCGGCGTGCCGCGGACCAAAGTCTGGCGGCTTCCCCAGCCGATGCGCGTACGATCGGGCGACGGCGAATCCCACGGCAGCCCACGGACCGTGAGCGCATCGTGGAAAAGCATCAGCCCGGGTGTCGGCAGGCCATCGCCAAGCGCGGCGACGCGTCGGGCCCAAAGCGCGTGCGGCACCTCCACCTTACGATCCGACACCAACTTCTCGGCAACCTGCAATATGTCCATCGCGAAGCGCGCCCAGCGGCCGACGACGGGCCGATAGCGGCAGGTCAGCCGCATCCCCACCAAGCCTTCCTGATCGACCGAAACGTCGGCATTCCAGGAGGGCACGTCATGGGCATCGGCCAGCCCCGTAACCCATCGGCTCCAGGGATCGCCAGGATGCCGCGAGCCAGCGATCGTATCGGCGGCGCGAAGCAATGCTTCGCCATGCGGCACGGCAGCGGCCAGCTGACGCGCGACCCGCACGCTGCGTTCAAGCAGCAGCGGCCACGCGTCGCGCGGCCAGGGCAAAGTCGCATCGAGCAAGAGATGCGCGGAATCGAATACAGGCGTCGGGCCGACCGCGCCAAAGCTTCTGATCGGGATCGGCGGGTCGCTCACATCGTCGAGATTAGGATCCGATCCGTGTCACGACAATCGCGCGGCTGCTCTTATTCGTGCCGAAGCGCATCGATCGGGTTGAGCGCGGCAGCGCGGCGGGCGGGGAAATAGCCGAACACGACGCCGATCCCGGCCGAGAAAGCGAAGGCGATCAGGTTGATCTTGGGATCGAACAGGAACGGCACCTGGATGATCGGAGCCAGGATCACCGTCGCCACCAGCGCGAGTCCGAGCCCGATCAGTCCGCCGAGGCAGGCAAGCACGACCGCCTCGACGAGGAACTGGAGCAGCACTTCGCGTCCGACCGCGCCGATCGCGAGCCTTATACCGATCTCGCGCGTGCGCTCGGTGACCGACACCAGCATGATGTTCATGATGCCGATGCCGCCGACCAGCAGGCTGACCGCCGCGACGGCGCCCATCACCATCGTCAATATCTGCGTCGTTCCCGACAAAGTGTCGGCGATCTGGCGCGTATCGAAGATGTTGAAATTGTCCTGTTCGCTCGGCCCGATGCTGCGCCGCTCGCGCAGCAGCTTCTGGATCGAGGCCTGCACCGATTTGGTGTCATATTGATCGTCGACCGCGGCCAGGATCATGCGGATCGTGCGGGTCCCGGTGAGGCGGCGCTGGACCATCTTGATCGGCGCGATCACGACATCGTCCTGATCCTGGAAGCCGCCCTGACCGCGCGCGGTCAGTGTCCCGATCACCTCGCAGGACACGTCCTTGATCCTGATCCGCTCGCCGATTGGATTCTCGCGCTGGAACAGGTTCTGGCGGACGGTATTGCCGATCAGACAGACCGCCTTGCCGGCGGCTTCTTCGGCCGGCGTGAAGATTCGGCCACCAGCCAAAGGCCATTGCTGCGCGACGAAGAAGTCGGCGGTGGTGCCGTTGATCGAGGTCGTCCAGTTGGATGCGTTGCGGATCACGCTCGCCGACGTCTGCGCCTGCGGCGCGACCGCGCGCAGCCCGCCGATCTGCTCCTTGATCGCATCGAGGTCCGACATTTCGAAGTCGGGCGGCTGCGGACCGCCGCCGCCGCGCCCGAAGCCCTGGCCGGGACGGATCTGCAGGATGTTCGCGCCGAGGCTGGCGATCTGCGTCTGCACCGCCTTGGTCGCGCCATTGCCGAGCGTGACCATCGTCACTACCGCGCCAACGCCGATGACGATGCCGAGCGTGGTCAGGAACGAGCGCAAAAGGTGGCGCCGGATCTCGCGAAAGGCGAGGATGATCGTCGTGCCAAGCATCTAGACCTTCTCCGGGATCGCGCCCTGATGGTGCTTGGCGTCGATGCGCTCGACCAGCCCATCCTTGAAGTGGATCACGGTGCGCGCGAATGCGGCCATCTCCGCCTCGTGCGTGACCATCAAGACGGTGATCCCATTGTCGCGGTTGAGCCCGCTCAGCAATTCCATGATCTCGACCGAGCGTTCGCTGTCGAGGTTGCCGGTCGGTTCGTCGGCGAGCAGCACGTCGGGACTGGTGACGATCGCCCGCGCGATCGCGACGCGCTGCTGCTGTCCGCCCGAAAGCTCCGACGGGGTATGGTCCCACCAGTCCGCGAGGCCGACCTTGTCGAGCGCCGCCATCGCCGCATCGTGGCGCGTCTTCTTGTCGTCGCCGCGGTAAAGCAAGGGCAGCTCGACATTCTCGAGCGCGGTCGTGCGCGCGAGCAGGTTGAAGCCCTGGAACACGAAGCCGAGGTAGCGCCGCCGCAGCAATGCGCGCTGGTCGCGGTCGAGCGTTTCGACATGGACGTTCTTGAACAGGAATGCGCCGCTGGTCGGCACGTCGAGGCAGCCGAGGATGTTCATCGTCGTCGACTTGCCCGACCCCGACGCGCCCATCACCGCGACGAAATCGCCTTCGCGCACCTCGAGGCTGATGCCCTTGAGCGCCTGGAAAGCGGTCGGGCCGCTGCCGAACGTCTTGGTGACGTTGCGAAGCCGGATGATCGGCTCAGCCACCCTGCCCCCCACCGCCCTGGCCTCCGCCGCCGCCGCGACGGCGGCTGCCCGAGCCGCCCGATTTGCCGCTTCCGGCGCTGCTGTCGTCGCCGGTCGACAGCCGGCCGGTGATGACTTGTGCGCCGGGCTTTAGGTCGCCGCCGACAACTTCGGTGAACGATCCGTTGGTCTCGCCGGTCGTCACCTGCACCGCCTGCGGCTTACCGTCGTCGCCGAGGATATAGACGGTCTGCTTGCTGCCGCGCCCGATGCGGACCTGGCGCTCGCCACTGCCGCGGCTCGGCCGTGGCGGCGCGAGCACGCCGGTCACGCCGCTCGGCTGCCGGCGCGCCGCCGATGCCTCGCGCTCGGGCGAGAAGCGCAGTGCGGCATTGGGGACGAGCAGGACATTATGCTTTTCGCTGGTGACGATGTCGGCGGTCGCGGTCATGCCCGGGCGAAGCCGGAGGTCGGGGTTCGCGACCGACAGCACCGCCGTGTAAGCGACGACATTGCTCGCCGACGCGGCGCTGCTTGATGACGTGCCGGTCGTGGTATTGGTGGCATTGGCGCCGACGTCGACGCGCGTGATCTGCGCGTTGAAGGTTTGGCCCGGATAGGCATCGACCGTAAAGGTCGCGCGCTGTCCCTCGCGGACCTGGCCGACATCCGCCTCATCCACTTTCACTTCGAGCCGCATCTGCGAAAGGTCCTCGGCGATCAGGAACAAAACCGGCGCCTGGAACGATGCCGCGACGGTCTGGCCCGGATCGATCTGGCGCGACAGCACCACGCCATTGACCGGCGAATAGATGGTCGCCTTCGACAGGTTGGTCTGCGCGGACGACAGGACAGCGCGCGACTGGGCGACCTGCGCCTGCGCCGCCCGGACGCCCGCGACCGCGCGCTGGTTCTCGGCCCGGCCGGTGTCGAGTTCGACTTTCGAGGGCACCTTGCCGCCCGACAATCTGTAGACCTGCTCGAGCCGGGCGAGATTGGCCGAGGCCTGCACCTGCGTCGCCTGCGCGGTCGCGACCTGCGCCTGGGCGGCGGCGAGCGCGGCCCGGTTCTGGACGATCGTATCCTGCAGCCGCGACGGATCGAGCCGCGCGAGGGGCTGGCCCTTCACAACGCGGGAGTTGTTGTCGACATAGACCTGGTCGACGAGGCCCGATTGCTCGGAGCCGACCTCGACCTGGTTGGTCGGCAGCAGGTTGCCGGTCGCCGACACCGTCACGGTCAGGTCGTCGCGCTTGACCGGCTGCGTCGCATAGCCGGCCTCGCTGCTGCCCGCGAAACAGCGCGACAGCAAAAGCAGCAGCAGCACGAGCACTACCGCGCCGCCGATATAGAGCGGCCTCCTGTACCAGGGCTTCTGCACCGGCGCGCCGAGGAAGTCGTTGAGGTCCTGCCCGGCGGGCTGGGTCTCGATCGGAGCGGTTACGTCGTTCATGGTCTGCTATCCTGCGGAGGCGCCAGCGGATCCCAGCCGCCGCCCAGCGCCTGATAGAGCTGGACGAAGGCGAGCGTCTGGTCGGCATGGCTCGAAATTTGCCCGTCGCGCGCCGAAAGCAGTGCACGTTCGGCTTCGAGCTGGGTCTGGAAATCGGTGAGGCCGGCGCGATATTCGCTGCGCGCGAGGATCGCCTGATTGTTGGCGGCGTCGAGCGCGACTGCGAATTCGGCGCGGCGGCGCTTGGCGCTGTCGAGCGCGACGAGGCCGTTCTCGACATCCTCGAGCCCGGTCAGCACGGTCTTCTTGTAGGTGTCGAGCGCGCCTTCGGCCGCGGCGCGCTGCGAGCGCACCTGCGACCGGGTGCGGCCACCGTCGAAGATCAATTGCGAAATCCCGGCGAACAGGCTTCCGGCGAGCTGGTCGACCAGCCCGCCGACGCCGAGTGCGGTGCTGCCTATATTGCCGCTGAGCGAGAGGCTCGGATATAATTGCGCCTGAGCGACGCCGATCCGCGCGGTCTGCGCGGCGAGCGCGCGCTCGGCCGACCGGACGTCGGGACGCTGGCGCAACGTGTCGGCGGGAATGCCCACCGCGATCGTCGCCGGCGCATCGGGCACGGGCTTCGCGGCATCGAGCTCGCTCCGCAACGCGCCGGGCGCCTGCCCGGTCAGCACGCCGATCCGGAACGCCGCGGCGGCATATTGCGATTCGATCGTCGGGATCGTTGCCGCGGTCTGCGCCCGGGCGCCGCGGGCCTGCTCGACATCGAGCGACGAGACCAGCCCGGCCTGCACGCGCCAGCCGGCGATCTCGAGATTGTCGTCGGCGATCGCCAGGGTGTCCTTCGCCAGCGCGAGCCGTTGCTGCGCCTCGCGCGCCTGGACATAATTGGTGACCAGTTCGGAGATGATCGCTACGCGCACGGCGGCGAGGTCGAAGCGCGACGTATCGGCATCGGCGCGCGCCGCCTCGATGCTGCGCGATATGCCGCCGAACAGATCGATCTCCCACGCCGCATCGGCGCCGACCGACAGCGAGGTGTCGTCGCTGCTGCCGCGACGGACATCCTGCCGCACGCCGCCCGATCCCTGCAGCGTCGGCAGCAAGGCCGCGCGCGACTGGACCAGGGATTCGCGCGCCTGCTTCAGCCGGGTCATCGCCACCGCGAGATCGAGATTACCGTCGATCGCGCGCGCCACCAGGCTGTCGAGCTGCGGATCGCCAAGCTGCGTCCACCACGTCGCGAGTTCCGCCGCGGTCGGCGCGGGCGCCGCGCCATAATAAGAATCGGGAACGCGCAGCTCCGCGCTGCTCGGCGCACGGTAATCCGGCCCGACCGTCGTGCAGGCCGATAGCAAGGCTGTCGCCAGCAGCAGGGAGATGCGTGTGGTGGTCATGGATTGCGAAGTAGGAACGTGCCTTGCCCCAAGTGTCTCCGCCATGAACCAACTTTGTCGCAATTTGTATCAGCGAATGTTGCGCAGGCGGAACAGATGTGGAACAATCCTACACGACTCAGTCTGGGGAGGGGCGGATGTTCGGGTGGTTGATCAAGCGGGGTTTGAAAAAGCGGCTTGCCGAGCTGGAGGCGGACCCCGCTTTGAAGGAAAACTGGCGAAAGCGTTACGAGCAGGCCGACATTGTCCGCGAGCTAAGCGACAATGAAGCCGCTATTCCCTTTTTCGATGCACTCGCACGCGATTTCCCAACCAATCGCGGCGCTCTTTTTTTGGCGCTGGAGTCCCGGCTATTTCAGGGCGATCCCGACGCCATAGCCGAGTTGGAGGAGTTGGCCGGCGCGCATCCAAGCCTGAGCGGGCGAATCTATCATACGCTCGGCCGCTATTACCTGATGAACGATAATGTCGAGGGCGTGAACCGTTGCTACGACCTGTCCATGGCGGGGCGCGATGCAGAATTTCGCGCCGGCGACGAAGGAAAGCTCATGGACGCGGGTGGACCCGTCGGACCATTCGATCTCGACGATGCGTCTCGCGAAGAGCTTCGAGGCAAGCTGGCGAAGGTGAAGGGCATTTCCGGATTGCTGGCAGGAACCCGAACGCTCGACCACGGCGGCTATCGTCAACATGTCATGGTCTTCGAATTGGCACCTGACGGCGATCCCAAACGCGTGGACGAATCCTTTGGGGATTTCCTGGGCGACTACGGAGATACGACCGTCTGGCCTGACCAGCCGCAATGGCTCTGGCTGCACGAGCAATTGCTCGCAATACCGGGCAGCCGGATACTTCCCTGACATCGCGGCGTAATTTCCTTCCCGGCCACCTTGCCTTCCCAACAGCCGAGCCCCATTTCGCGAGGGCTGTCTTGCCTTGCATGCGGCTTCCTGCTTCATTAGAACAAATCTGGAACATTGGGGCCGATCTAGCTTATGCTGACCCATCTGAAGGTTCGCGGCGCGCGCGAGCATAATCTCAAGAATGTCGACGTCGACATCCCGCGCGATACGCTGACGGTGATCACCGGCCTGTCGGGATCGGGCAAGTCTTCGCTGGCGTTCGACACCATCTATGCCGAGGGCCAACGGCGCTACGTCGAATCGCTGTCGGCCTATGCGCGCCAGTTCCTCGAGATGATGCAGAAGCCCGACGTCGACCATATCGACGGCCTGTCGCCGGCGATCTCGATCGAGCAGAAGACGACCAGCCGCAACCCGCGATCGACGGTCGCGACCGTCACCGAAATCTACGACTACATGCGCCTTTTGTGGGCGCGCGTCGGCATTCCCTACAGTCCCGCGACCGGCCTGCCGATCAGCGCGCAGACGGTCAGCCAGATGGTCGACCGGGTGATGACTTTGCCCGAGGGCACTCGGCTCTATCTGCTCGCCCCCGTCGTGCGCGGCCGCAAGGGCGAGTATCGCAAGGAGCTGGCCGAATGGCAGAAGGCCGGCTTCACGCGCGTGCGGATCGACGGCGAATTCTACGAGATCGAGAACGCCCCGGCGCTCGACAAGAAATACAAGCATGACCTCGAGGTGGTCGTCGACCGCATCGTCGTGCGCGAAGGAATCGAGACAAGGCTGGCGGACAGTTTCGAGACGGCGCTGAAGCTGGCCGAGGGGATCGTTTATGTGGATCCGGCTGATGCTCCGGCAAGCCCCCTCTCCCTTGAGGGAGAGGGTCGGGGTGAGGGTGTCGGGGCTGGAGAATCACCTCAGAACCCCGACACCCCCACCCTACCCTCCCCCTCCAGGGGGAGGGGAAAAAGCGTCCGCGAAATGCCGGCCAAGTTCATGCTTGCCGCGGACACGCCCGAAGGTCCGAACAGCTCGGCGGTCGAAGCGGCGGGCGCCGACGACAGGTCCGAGAATATCGGCGTGGCCAAGGTCCTGCACCAGGCGGCCGAACGTGCCGTGCTCCAGGACAATGCCCCTCCCGGCCGCATCGTATTCTCCGAGAAATTCGCCTGCCCGGTGTCGGGCTTCACGATCACCGAGATCGAGCCGCGTTTGTTCTCGTTCAACGCGCCGCAGGGTGCATGTCCGGCGTGCGACGGGCTTGGCGAGAAGCTGTATTTCGATCCCGACCTGGTCGTCCCCAACCAGAATCTGTCGATCAAGAAGGGCGCGGTCGTGCCCTGGGCGAAGTCCAACCCGCCGAGCCCTTATTATATGCAGGTGCTCGGCAGCCTCGCGCGCGAATTTGGCTTCAGGCTGGAGACGCCGTGGAACGAGCTGCCCGACGAGGTGCATTACCTGATCCTGCACGGCAGCCGCGGCAAGCCGGTCACGCTCACCTTCGTCGATGGCCGCAAGAGCTATGACGTGCGCAAGCCGTTCGAGGGCGTGATCGGCAACCTCAACCGCCGCCTGCTGCAGACCGAGAGCGCGTGGATGCGCGAGGAATTGAGCAAATATCAGTCGTCGGCGCCGTGCGAGACCTGCCACGGCGCGCGGCTCCGCGCCGAGCCGCTCGCGGTCAAGATCGCCGGCGAGGACATCAGCATCGCCACCCGCCGATCGGTCCGCCACGCGCTCGCCTGGTTCTCGACGCTCGAGGAGAAACTGACTCCGCAGCAGCGCGAGATCGCGCGCGTGATCCTCAAGGAGATCAACGAACGGCTCGGCTTCCTCAACAATGTCGGCCTCGACTATCTGAACCTCGACCGCACCTCCGGCACATTGTCGGGTGGCGAGAGCCAGCGCATCCGCCTCGCCAGCCAGATCGGATCGGGGCTGTCGGGCGTGCTCTACGTGCTCGACGAGCCGTCGATCGGCCTGCACCAGCGCGACAACGACCGGCTGCTGGTCACGCTCAAGCGGCTGCGCGACCTCGGCAACACCGTGCTGGTGGTCGAGCATGACGAGGATGCGATCCGCGCCGCCGACCATGTCATCGACATGGGGCCGGGCGCGGGCGTGCACGGCGGCGAAGTCGTCGCCGAAGGAACGCTCGAACAGGTGCTCGCGAACGAGAAAAGCCTGACCGCCGATTATCTGACCGGCCGCCGCGCGGTCGCGGTGCCCGACAAGCGCCGCAAGGGCACCGGCAAGAAGCTGACCGTCCACGGCGCGACCGCGAACAACCTCAAGAACATCACCGCCGCGATCCCGCTCGGGACCTTCACCTGCGTCACCGGCGTGTCGGGTTCGGGCAAGTCGAGCTTCACGATCGACACGCTGCACGCGTCGGCGGCGCGGCAGCTCAACGGCGCGCGCGTGCTCGCCGGCCGCCATGAAAAGCTCACCGGCCTCGAATATCTCGACAAGGTGATCGACATCGACCAGTCGCCGATCGGCCGCACGCCGCGCTCCAATCCGGCGACCTACACCGGATCATTCACGCAGATCCGCGACTGGTTCGCCGGCCTGCCCGAAAGCGCCGCGCGCGGCTACAAGCCCGGCCGCTTCAGCTTCAACGTCAAGGGCGGCCGCTGCGAGGCGTGCAAGGGCGACGGCCTGCTCAAGATCGAGATGCACTTCCTGCCCGACGTCTATGTCACCTGCGACGTGTGCCACGGCCAGCGCTACAACCGCGAGACGCTGGAGGTGAAGTTCAAGGGCAAGAGCATCGCCGACGTGCTCGACATGACCGTCGAGGATGCGCACGAATTCTTCAAGGCGGTGCCGCCGATCCGCGAGAAGATGGCGATGCTGGAGGAAGTCGGCCTCGGCTACGTCCAGGTCGGCCAGCCCGCGACGACCCTGTCAGGCGGCGAGGCGCAGCGTGTGAAGCTGGCCAAGGAACTCAGCCGCCGGGCGACCGGGCAGACGCTCTACATATTGGACGAGCCGACGACCGGCCTGCATTTCGAGGACGTGCGCAAGCTGCTCGAAGTGCTGCATGCTTTGGTCGATCACGGGAATACGGTGGTGGTGATCGAGCACAATCTGGAGGTCATCAAGACGGCGGACTGGGTGATCGACTTGGGGCCGGAGGGCGGCGACAAGGGTGGGGAGATTGTCGCGGAGGGGACGCCGGAGACGGTGGCGCAGGAGAAAAGGAGTTATACCGGGGGGTATTTGAAGGAGTTGCTTCAGGGGAAGAGAGAGCGGGTGGCGGCGGAATAAGCAAGTAGGGCAAAGGCCGATCCTGTTAGCATCCCTACCACTTTGACCCGAAAAGCCGCTAAGAGGCAGTCGGCAGCTGTTGAAAATCTAGCGGTGCCCCGAAATGTTCTAAAAAGTCCTCCGCCGCGGGGCCTAGCTCGTAGAGAGGCTTGCTCAGCGGATACCAGGGCACGACAACTTTGTCTGCATGACCATCTGTCGAACAAACGTAATTAACGATCGCTAGATCAGACGGTACCTGACTCTCGATTACTTTTCTTCTCGTCCAATATAATATTTCCCGGCTATGACTTTCACATATGACCTGGACGCCGGCTTCGGCTGTCAATACTAATAGATCTAGAATCGCCCTTAGGCCTTTCGTGTGGAGGTGGGCCTCCGGATTCTCTATAATTATAGTCTCTCCGGGCTTCGATATTAAACACATTATTATTATCGATGCGGAATAGCTCAGGCCGAACCCGACATTCGTGGGTCTAATCCTCTCCATTGGCAACTCTCCTTGCAGAACAAAGGAAAAAGTCGCGGACACACTGTCTATGTCACTAAGGTCCTGAACGGCAACCGTTGCGCCGGATGAGATCTTGGACAAATAGTAGTTGAATATCGATTGTATGCTTCTCGATTTGGCTTCCGAGGGTACCCTGGGATCATCGGAATCGAGCGCCATATCGCTAGAGAAATGCAGCAGGCCAAGAGCATTGGCTCCACGTTCGTCAATGTCACTACGAGACGCTTCAGATTGCGAAAAAGGTGACGTTAATTGGGGTCCCACCCGTTCTGCGGAAAGATACCTAATCCTGCTATCTCGAAATGATTGAATGCCCGAAACGTCTCCAACGGTCATAGGCAGAACATCACTCCCCGGTACGTACGCTGCTGACCATTCAAACAATAACCCGTCCATAAGCTCTATGCTTACCGCTATTTTCTCTTCTTCAGCATTCTTTCGAAGTGCATCCGCTCCATTTCCAATCTTTACGAGCGGGCCGTTTAGGTACAGGTTCTTCGGAATCTCCGTCGATCCCACGAGTGCCTGTTTCGATAGAAGGATAGATTGCACGATGGTGCTTTTCCCGATGCCATTCTCGCCCATTATTATAGTAAGTTTAGAGAACTTAATTTCGCATTCTCGGAACGCCTTAAAGTTCTTGATGATGACTCTACCTATCACCGACGATACTCCTAAAAAGCCTATTTATCTCTCGGAACCTTAGAAGTACCATCTGCCTACTTCCCGTAGAAAGTGATATTGATCTTATAAATAACTCATCTTCCATAAGCTGATACATTTTTTCTGTAAGTATATTATTGTCCATGCATAAGGCAGTCAACTCAAGCGGCGAGAGTTCCGATAGGTTGACAGATACAGCCTCGAATAATGCTCGGTTTATCGGTGATCGTCTAATTTGTCCCCGGACCGATTTTCGAAAGGCATTTGAACCAAATAAAAGACTTGCCCGGTACATTGCTTCGCGGAAATCGGCCCGTACGGACTCCCTCTCTTTTTCCGTCATTGAGTTGATTTGGCGCATGGAGTCATTCAAGAAACCATCGAGGTCTGATGCCGCGTAAGACTCAAACCCATTTATATGAAATGCACAGTATCTCAGGACTAGTTCCCGAGCACCCATTCGCTCGTCCCTCACACCATTGCCCGTGGCCTCTTGAAAGTTTGGCTCATCAGCTAGCTCTATCAAAAATTGCCTGACCGGCCCCGGATGCAACGCATTTCTTATTTCTTGAGAATTAAGCGAAATGCCACCCGTGTTTAGTCGTCGAAATATGTTAAACATAACCGGCTCAGGGGTACCACTTTCAATAACGTTTACGTTAAGCTCTGTCTCATCGATTCTCCGAGCAATCGAACGTGGCAGCTCATTGAACGTAGCGCCCTCATACGGCGTAAGATATTCTAACCCTCGCAACGGAAACGAATCTTTAGACTCGTGTCTAATGAAATCGTAAATAGTTGTGATTCTCTGGAGGCCATCCACTACCTTCCAATTCTCGTCGTAATCTGCCGCCACGTAAAACACTGGTAATGGAATCCGAAGAAGAATAGACTCAATAAGTCTGCTTTTTCGTACGGAGTCCCAAATTCTTGCTCTCCTTTGGAAATCAGGAGACAAGTCTATTTCGTCGTGGTCGATCCGTTTAACGATCGAGCTTATTGGCACAACTTTTCGCGATACTTTAATTTGAGCTGGGTCGAAGGGGTCGCTTATAGTTTCAGGCAGAGAGCTAGAGTCTGGTTCCTGTTCGGCCTCGAGTCCGTCAAAGGGTTCTTGCTCTATGTTATCTTGTTCCATCAGGGTCACATGCCATGATGTGCGGGTGCCAACAAGTGCCGGATAGAGATCTGCCTTGGCCCAAGGGCAACCCCCTTAAATTTTATTGTGATAAGTCAGCGTGCACATACTCGTTATTGATAGCCTGTTGGATAAACTAGGTAGGCAAGGGCTCACTCGATTGTTGAGCTGTCAAGATGACCCCGTGGCCCCTTCATGTCATAGCTTTAGGCGCCGCATCGGGTGAAGTTCCGACCGTCTCCAATGGAGACTCCTTTCCTCCCCTGTCCCAATCTGGGCGCTCCAGGGGAACGGGCTGTCTTGCCGCGGGTTGTCAATGCTGGTGTATTAACCAAGGGCTGGCGCGCCGAATGAAGGGCGATATCGTCCATTGCCATCGGCGACCGAACCGGGTTGCTACCCGCAACGCTAGGGATAGAGGAGAAACAGAACATGCCCTCATTGGGAAAGAGCATTGCTCTCGCCGGCGTGATCGCCGCGAGCGGACTGAGCCTGAGCGGCTGCGCCACCAAGCAAGATATCGCCGAGGCGATTGCGCCGCTGAGCGAACGCGTTGCGACGCTCGAATCGCGCGTGCAGGCGAATGAGACGGCGACGCAGAGCGCTGCCGGCGCAGCGCAATCGGCGAACCAGCGGCTCGACCAGCTGACGCCGCGTGTCGACACGCTCGAGCAGCAGCAGCAGGAAATGCGGCAGCGGGCGCAGAAGAGGCCGCGCAATTAAACTAAAGGCTTTGCCTTCGCTCCGGGTTTCGCCGACGGCCCCGCGCCGCGCGGCACCCGGGGCGTGGGCGGCATTCCCCCGCATGGCCGCGATCCTGGCCGCCCTCGCGCTAACCGGCGCCGCGCTGAACGCCCCGGCGGTGGCGTTGCCCGCGAAGCCTGCCGCCAAGCCTGCGGTCGCGGCCAAGGCGCCGGCCAAGCCTGCAATCAAAGCCTCAGTCAAATCCGCCGCAAAGGCCAAGCCGAAGGCAGGCAAGCCCAAGGCCAAGGCCGCCGCGAAACCCGCTCCGCCGCCGGAGCCCGTGCCGGAGGATGTCGCGCAACTGACGCAGTGGATCATGGCGTCCGATGACTCGCACGGCCAGCCGTTCATGGTCATCGACAAGGTCGCGGCGCGCGTGTTCGTCCACAATGCCAAGGGCGATCTGATCGGCGCGACTCCGGCCCTGTTCGGCATCACCAAGGGCGACGATTCCGCCGAAGGGGTCGGCGACCGCGAACTGTCGCAGATCAAGCCCGAGGACAGGACCACGCCCGCCGGGCGGTTCGTCGCGAAGTTCGGAGCGGCGCGCTATAGCCGCAACGTGCTGTGGGTCGATTATCCGACGTCGATCTCGCTGCACGCGGTGATCACTACCCACAAGAAGGAGCGTCGCCTGCAGCGGCTCGCATCGGCCACGGCGGACGACAATCGCATCACTTTCGGCTGCATCAACGTCCCGACCGCCTTCTACGCGAAGGTGGTGCGCCCGGCCTTCGCGAAGACGACCGGGATCGTCTATATCCTTCCCGAGACGCGGCCGATGAAAGAGGTGTTCCTCGCCTATCGGCCGATGCCGGATGCGAGCCAGAGTGCCGACGCATCGCTCGAAGCGGCTTCGGGGGCCGAAGCAACGCGCCCGACCTCCGGAGCGAGTGGAGCAAACTCCCTTCGACAGTGAGGCGATCGGGCGATCGGGCTCAGCCCCCTCGTTTTTGATCCGTTCGGGCCAAGCTCGTCGAAGCCCACTCCTTCTTGATTTAAAAGAAGAAAGTGAAGCCCTTCGACAGGCTCAGGACGAACGGCGTTTGCGGTTTTGCAGCAGGCTCCTGAAAGAGGGTTTAAGCTCGGCGGTGCGTCAGCCTCACTCCCTCCGCGCCCCAACCCCCCGCATCAGCCGCAGCCACGGCAGAAGAAACGGCCGCAGCACCAGCGACCTCCCGTTTGGCGTCTCGACATCGATATTGCGGTTCCTGAACTGCCAGTAGATCATCACGCTCATCAGCGCGGCGTAGAAGCACCAGACCGACGCGAAGACATGCGCCTTGACGATGTGGACGATGGTCAGGATGATCACGTTGAGGACGCCATAGAGCCTGACCACGCGGTGGCTCGACAGCAGCAGAGCGCCGCAGGTCGCCAGGATATAGAGCAAGGAAATCTGGAAATTGCCGGTCAGCGGGTTGCGGTAGGCGATCGACGCCTGCTTGATGTAGACTTTGCTTTCCAGGAACAGCAGCCCGTAAAGATCCCACCAGCACACGAACGCGCCGACGCCGGTCAGCCCGAGGATGATCTTGCGGCGCCATCCGGCGGGCTCCATCAGCGCCACCGCGGCCGGCATCAGGAAGGGCAATATCCCCTGCGCGTAGAGCGTGAACAGGAAAGCGGCGCGTCGAAGACCCGCGTTGCCGATATGGCCCTCGAGGCCGAGCCAGACCCATCCCTCGGTGAACTGGTGCACCGCGAACAGCAAGGGCACGCAGGCGAACAGCAAGGCGCGCGGCTCACGCACATGCCGCAAGGTCGCGACGCCGATCGTCGCGATCACCCCCGAAGAGACGAAGCTGGCGGTGGCCGAAAAGCACATGCGAATTCCCCCCGCCGCGAAATGCGAGAGGCTTTGTGCAGCCATCGCGGGGACATAGCCAGCATCGTTATCGGGAGCGCACCAGTAGTCATCGGATGTCTTTAGCTTTACGCTGTGCAATAATGAGTCGCCTCTCGATAATATTCAGCATGCTGTGGCTGGCTGTGGCGACGGCTTCCCCATCAAACGCCGCCACCGAACCGCGGGCACCGACCAAGCCTTGGGTGGTCGAATTTGCCGAGAGCACATGCCTCGCGAGCCGCGAATATGGTACTGGTAAGGATGTCCTGATACTCTCCTTCAAGCCCTCGCCGATCGGCAACTTCCTGCAGCTATCGATCGGCATCAGCGACCGGCGGGAAACCGTTCACGAACAGAAGGCGATGGTTCAGATCAATGACCGCGCGCCGATTGAGGCAAAGCTTCTCGCCTTTCGCGCGAAGGACAAAAAAACACGCGTTCTGCGAATCATCCTTCCTGACGAGAAGCTTCAGCCCCTGAGCGAGGCGAAGACGCTTTCCGTCCATTCATTGAGCGAGATCGACGAGACCTTCAGCCTGACGGCGATGGCGCCATTGTCCAAGCAGATGGCGGCCTGCATCGACGATCTCCGCAGTCAGTGGAACATGAGCGATGACGCAAAAGGCAAATTCAAGACAAGGGCAAAAGCCAATCTCGCTTCATTTGTGAAGGACGCGGACTATCCGCAAATGGCTCTTGACCGCGGCGAGACCGGAGAGACGCGTTTCGCGCTATTGGTCGATGAAACCGGCAAGGTCGCCGATTGCACCGTCGTCGAGACGAGCGGCATCCCTACCCTGGACGCGCAGACGTGCGGCGTTATCATGGAGCGTGCAAGGTTCTCCCCCGCGATCGACGCCGACGGAAGGCCAACCCGCGACTCCCTCACGTCGCGGATCAGATGGGTTATGGATCCACCCGAAAAAACCGAAAAGACGGGAAGCAGGATAAAGCAGTAGCGCTGTCGCCTTGTCTATCCATGTTTACACCGCCGTCTCAGATCGGCGAGACGCCCATCCATTTGAGCAGGCCGAGGACCAGCAGCAGCAGCGCGATCGCGACGATCACGTTGGCGACGTTGAATACGCCGACGCCTTTGGCGGAGACGACCTTTTCTTCGGTGTTCAGTTCGGTCACGGGAATTCCCCTTTTGTTTCGGTACTGCAAGGAAACCAGCGACAGGTCGCGCATGTTCCATGCAAAGAAGGTTAATTCGAGTGAGTGACGCGATGTCTCTGAGTCGCGCAGCTCACTCGAGATCTTTGTTATCGCATCGCTATTTGCGGAAAACCGGACCCACTTTTCCGCGCGATGCTTAGCCCCGCATATCGTCAGGGACGACGCCGCCGTTCGCGGCGAGCCTGGCCATCACCGCCTTGTGCAGCGCGATATTCTGTTCGGCGGTGCCGGCATCGCCGGCGTGGACGTTGAGCTCTTCGGCGAGTTCCTTGCGTGCGTCCAGGCTCGAATCGAGGTCGAGCAGCTTGAGCAGGTCGACGATCGAGCTTTTGTAATTGCCGCCGCCGCCCTTCATTGACGCCATTTCGGTCAGCACCGCGCCGACATCGACGGCGGTCGTGGTCGCGGTGGCGGCCGCACCATCCGGTGCGGGCGCGGCGGCAGGCGCGGCGGTTGCGGGCGCCGGGGCGGGAGCTGCTTCGGCCTTCGGCTGGTGGTGGAAGATCTTGTCCATGATCGAACCGAAAATGCCCATGCTGCGCTCCTGCGTCCAAGGGTCCGAAAAGCGAACCAATGCCACAACGCGGGGGATAGCCCGAAGGCTCCGCCGCGCGGGCGGGACGCGCGAGGTCCGGTCTTGGCCTCCGGGTGGAACGGGCGAAGGCACGGCTCGTTCAGCACCCAACCCCAGGGAGAGACAGCATGCGAAGAACGACCCTTTTGATATTATCCGCCTCCGCAATCGCGCTGGCGGGTTGCGGCAAGAAGCACGAAGCCGAGGCGCCCGCCGTCACGGTCGACGTGAACAACGAAGTGACGACCACCGCAGCTCCGGCAGTGTCACCCGATCAGACCTTCGCGAACACCGCGGCGGCGAGCGATGCTTTCGAGATCGGAACCTCGAAGCTCGCGCTGGAGAAATCCTCCTCGTCGGCGATCAAGGCGTTCGCGACCCAGATGATCAAGGCGCATAGCGAAAGCACCGCCAAGCTGACGACCACGGCGGCAACGCTCGCGCCCGCGATCGTGCCCGACGCCACGCTCAGCGCCGAACAGCAGAGCGTGATGGATTCGTTGACCGCCGCGTCCGGGAAGGACTTCGACACTGCTTATGCCGCGGCCCAGGTAGACGCGCACCAGAAGGCGCTCGACGCGCTCAAGGCCTATGCGACCGACGGCGCGGTGCCGGCGTTCAAGGATATCGCGACCGGCCTCGTCCCCAAGGTCACCGCGCATCTGAACATGGCGAAAGGCCTGAAGTAGGGCGAAAAAGTCGGTCGGCCTATTTCGCGGCCGGCGGCGGGCTCTCGACTATGTCGCCCGAATCGATCCACGTACGCGTGATCCGCTGCTGGCGCATGGCGCCGGCACGGGTCACGCCGGTGAAGGCGGCCGGCAGCCCCTCGCCATCGAGCCCGGGCTTGTCGACAAGCTGATAGTGAAGGTGCGGGAACAATGACGTTCCGGATGCGCCGACCTGGGCGATCACTTGCCCGGCGGTCACCTTGTCGCCGACCTTTACCTTCACGCTGCCCTGCTTCAGATGCCCGAGCTGGCTATATTCGCCATTGCCGTGATCGATGACGATGTAATTGCCGAACACCGCACGAAGCGCATCCTGCCGATAACCCGCGGCGGTCATCGACGCCGCCGCATTGGGAGCCGCGCCGAACATGCGCACCACCGTTCCGGCCGCGGGGGCAAGGACCGGACTTCCATAGCCCGGATAATCCTCGCGTTTCTGGCCATCGCCGGTGAAAAAGGCCCCGTCGCGGTCGGCGACGACGAAGTCGAACGCGTAGCGGCTGGCGTTGGTGGTGATCCCGAGCGCGCGCGAGGCCGGATTGCTGAAGTCCCAGCGGCGATGGTGCGACAGGAAATCATGGCCGTCCCAGACCAGTACCCGGCCGGCCAGCGGCATGATCAGGTCGGTGCCGGCATGGTAGCGGCGGGGCTCGGCGACGACTTTCTGCGTGACCGCGCGGCCATCCGGGGTCTTGAAGAGGAGTTCATACTCGATCCCGGAGACCGGAACGTCCGGGCCGAGCGTGTCGAAAGGGTTGCAGATCGTATGGCTTTCGCCCGGCTGCCAGGTGCGGACCGGAATCGTCTCGATGCCCGGCGCTATGCCGTTGTCGTTGACCTCCAGCCGCTGGACCACGGCACCCGACGCGTCGCGGACCAGCGCGCGGATCGCGGTCAGTTCGAGGACGGCCTTGGTCATGTTCCTGACCTCGAGGTCGAAATTGAGCGCCTGCCCGAGCCGGGTGACCTCGATGAGCGGCCGCGGCGGATAAAGGCGGATGTCGACGCTGGAGGCGACACTCGCGGTCGCGGCGGCCAAGGTCGCGAAGATTGCCAGCAGAAAGCGCATCCGGTCTCCTGTGTGTTATCGATATAATGCACGTGCGGTGGTAGCGGGTCAAAGGGCGGAGCGACCATCGCCGGCAAACCCCCGCTGGACAAAGTACTATCTTCCCCGCACCTTCGCAGGTGCCGCATTGCGGGGGTAGGGCTGATGGCGGAGCGGTGGGACAAAGCAGCGGAGCAGGCGGCGGGCGAGGTTTTCGGATCGCCGGTGCAGAATGTCGTGCGCACGCTGGCGTTCGTGCTTGCGGTGTTCGTCGTGGCGACCGCGGGCTATGTCCATGCCGGATGGAGCCTGGGCGACGCCAGCTACATGGTGACGTTGACGATATTTTCGGTCGGCTATGGCGAAGTCCGGCCGATCGACACAAATTATCTGCACGCGCTGACGATGGGAACGATGATCCTCGGCTGCACCGGGATGATCGTGCTGACCGGCGCGCTGGTGCAACTGTTCGCGCAATTCCAGCTCCGCAACCTTCTGGGGATCGACCGCATGCAAACACAGATCGCGAAGCTTCGCGGACACAGCATCATCTGCGGTTACGGGCGGATCGGCCAGCAGCTCGCCAAGGAGCTGTTCGCCGCCAAGCAGAGCTTCATCATCCTCGAGCGCAATCCGGTCAAGATCGCGAGCGCCGAAGCCGCGGGCTATCTCTGCCTGGCCGGCGACGCCGCCGATGAGACATCGCTTCGGGGGGCGGGCATCGAGCATGCGCGCGTGCTGGCGAGCGTGCTGCCCGACGATGCGACCAACGTGTTCATCACACTGTCGGCGCGCAGCCTGAACCCGGATCTGGAGATCATCGCGCGGGGCGAATTGCCGTCGACCGAGACCAAGCTGATTCACGCCGGCGCGAACAAGGTGGTGCTGCCGACGCAGATCGGCGCCGAGCGGATCGCCGAGATGATCCTCTATCCGACCACGTCGCGCTTCGTCGGGGAATCGGCCCAGGTGCGCGACCTCAAGCGTGGCCTGCACGAATATGGGCTCGAGGTCGAAGCGCTGACCGTGCCCAGCGACAGCGCAATGGTCGGCGAGACTGTCGGCGCTGCCGAGCGAATGGGCAATGGCGCCTTCTTCGTCGTCCAGATCGACCGCCCGGGCGGGCAACATCACGTCCATCCGGCCGAGGACGTGAAGATCGAGGCCGAGGACATGGTGGTGCTGGTGGTGCGCGGGTCTAGGGTGTCCGCCGGCGCGATATTCAATGCGCCGAAGAAGAAAGTGCGGATCGGGCGGAGCTGGATCTGAGCAAGCCTTAGCGCTTGTGACGTGACCCACCCTGTACGCAGCTGTCTTTCACGGTTCCCGAACAAAGCGGATAGTCGGCGCCAGTCTTGAGCATCGGGCCGCCCATGCCGGTGTAGGCCGGCGCAGTCTGCGCATCCATTGGGGCGGGGCTATGCGCGCCGCTCGGCGTGTTGACATCGGTCGGCGCCATGCCGGTGCCGGGCGTTGCGTCGGTCCCGACCGAGACGTCGGTGGCCGGCGCGGTGCCAGTCTGGGTGGCAGGGGTGTCCGGCGACATCGCCGCGCCAGTCCCTACGCCCGCCGCAGTGTCGGTCGACTGTGATAGCGCCGCGCTGCTGGCACCGACGGCCAATGCGAAAAGCATCTTGCTGATCATTCGAACCTCCTGTCGGGCCGGCAGAGCCGCTTTAGCGTATCGCACTCCGGCCTCGTCCACAGTGATCAACCGCCGGGCGGGCTGCGCGGGCCCGGCAGAAGTCCCGTTTTGTGCACGGCCTAACCCTCGGATTCGGCGCGGAAAAGCCAGCGGGCGCTTACCGAACTTAAAGACAGTTTTGTTACGGCTTGCGGATGACCACGAAGACGATCGAGACCGGGGCCAACCGGATTATGCCCGCAGCGGCGCGCGACGTGGCATTGCTCGCAGCGGTTATGGTCATCACGCTCGCGGTAGAGTTGCTGCTCGCCGAGCGCAATTATGCGATGATCGGCGGCGGGTTCGGCGTGTCGAACGCGCTGAGCGGCCCGGTGTCGATCCTGATTTTCGCGGTAATCGTCAGTGCCTGCCACGGCTATGTCGTGACCTTGCTGTTTCTGGCGATGCGATGTGTTCATCGCGGGCTTGGCGCGCCACCGGCCTTGTTCCGGATCAACTTCGCGTTGCTCGTGCCGGCCGCTGCGTTCGGCGCGCTGGCGCTCAAATATGAAGTGCTGAGCTATTTCAGCGACGCGATCAGCTTTCAGCTGATCCGCAACCTGGGCGGCGGCAGCCTGTTCGACGCCTTGCTGTTCGTGCTGAGCGAGGGCGCGCTGGCTGCGGTCGGCGTCATCGCCGGACTGGCGCTTTATGCGCTGGCGCTGCGCTGGTGGCTAAGACGCGGCCGAGCGGCGCCGGCCGAACCCGAAATCGGCGGCCTGCACATCCTGCCGCGCCGTCTGGTCGCCGCAGCGATCCTGCTCGCCGCCGCACTCTATGGCGCCAACGGCCGGCCCGATGTGCGATCGGCGCTCGCCCGCTTCAACGCCTACCAGCTGATCGCCACCAGCCTGAGCCTCGCCACCGACTTCGACCGCGACGGCTATAGCCTGTTTTCGGACCAGACCGACCGCTGGCCGTTCGACGCGACGCGCTATCCCTATGCGCTCGACCTGCCCAACGACGGCATCGACCAGGACGGGCTTGGCGGCGATTACCGGATCGATCCGCGCGCTGCGCAGGCCGAGGCGAAGGCGGGAAGCGCGCCCCCGGTGCTGCCGGCAAAGCGCAGGAACCTCATCATCGTGGTACTCGAAAGCACTCGCCAGGATGTGCTTGGACGCAGTGCCGGCGGGCGGGCCGTGACGCCCAGTATCAACGCGCTCGCGAAGGCCGGTTCGTCGTTCCCGGCCGCGTTCAGCCATGTCGGCTTCACCACCGCGAGCCTCAAGAGCCTGTTCTCCGGCCAGCTCGAACCGCAGGCGGGCGGCCCATCGCTGTTCCGCGATCTCAAGGCCAATGGTTACCGGATCGGCGTCTTCTCAGGCCAGCCGGAAAGTTTCGGCGACATTTCCGAAGTCGTCGGTATGAAAAGCAATGCCGACGTGTTCCGCGACGGCGAGACGCTGAAGGACCAGCGCGCGTTCAGCTTTGCGGCGAAGGGCAGCCTGCTGATCGACGGCAAGGTACTGCTGCGCGAGTTCGACCGCAATTTCGGACGCCAAGAGGATTGGGCGCAGCCGGTGTTCCTCTATTTCAACCTGCAGTCGGCGCATTTCCCTTATTCGCACCCCGGCATGGAGCAGATATTGCCCGGCCGGCCGATCCCGCGCGGCGAGATCAACGAGGCGAACCGTGACTGGACCGAAGCGACCTATTGGAACGCGGTCGCGCAGGCGGACAGCCAGATCGGCGCGTTGATCGCGCGGCTGAAAGCGCTGGGCGTCTGGGACGACACATTGCTGGTGGTGACCGCCGACCATGGCGAGAGCCTGTTCGACGACGGTTTCCTGGGCCACGGCCATATGCTCAACCGGCAGCAGACGCATATCCCGCTGGTTATGAACATGCCGGGCGTCGCGACCGCAGCGCCGATCGGCCTCGACGATTACCGCGCGCTGATCCTCCGCCTGCTCGGTGCGAACAATGCGCCGGAGCGCGACGGAGCGAAGCGTCCGGTGCTCGAATATATCGGCACGCTCGACAGTCCCGCGCAGGTCGGCATCGTCGATCCCGGGCTGAAATGGACGATATTCACGCTGGCCGACCGGAGCCTGCACTTCAGCGACGTTCCCGGATCCTATTCGTACGACATGATCGGCGAGCAGCCGGCGCTGAAGGCGCGCGCCGACCGGCTGGTCGCGGCGTGGGAACACGAACGCTGGCTTGCGTCGCTGCGGCGGAGTCAGCCAGCGAGCTGAGGGGCCGACCGATCAGTTATTCTTGACGTTCGACTTCGACTTGATCGTGGCCGCCTCGGTCGCCGCGCACAGTTGATCCGCATTCGAGAGCGAGATCGGAGTCCAGTCACTCGACGCCATGCGTGCGCCCTTGTTCATCTTCACGTCGTAGGTCGGCTTCATCTGGCTCAGCTCGGGCGTCGCCGCACCCCATTCCTTCACGATCGTCACCGAGCCATGCTGCCGCTTGCCGGTCGGCATCCCGCTCGCGGCATCGCGCGGGCTGATCACATAAGAAGAGCTGGTGAGCTGCCCGCCGGTGCAGGTCAGTTTGAGCACCGCATCATCGGTCATGCCGTCGCCATCGAGATCGCCGGCGTGGACCTGAAGATAGAGCGGTTCCGCGCCGCCCCCGCCGACGCCGTAGATCGCCATCTGCTGCCAATCATCCATCGCCATCGTCTTGCCGGTGCCGGGGGCCATCACGGCCAGAAATGCCAGGATCAACATCGCGCGCATCCTCTCTTTGTTATCCCGAGAAGATGCGCCTATGCGAGGCAGGACGCAAGCGAGCGATCCAAGGCTAGAGCGCCAGCACCAGCGCAACAGTGGCAGCGGCGCCGAGCAATGTTCGCACATTGTGGAGACGGCCCCATCGAACCACCAGCGCTCGGGCGCCATCCCCCGGGGCGATCGTCCTGAGCTGATTGTTGACCGGCATCACGACCAGCAACACGAAGGGCCAGCAGGCGAGGATCAGCGCGGCGCCGATGACCTGGAGCATCTGCCCCGTCTGCCACCAAGCGACAATGCCGAGCAGGCCGGTGAGCAAGGCGAGACCGCCCTGCATCGGCGCGGCACGATCGTAGCTCTTGCGCCATTCGGTGAGCATCGCGCCATCGTCGAGCGCGAGGCGGGCCGGCTGCTCGGCGACCGAGACCAGCAAGGCAGCGCCGGTGAACACAGCCGCGGCAATCGCCGCCAGGATTGGAATCATCGCGAGGCCTTCCGTTCGAGCCGCACGGATAACGCGCGACCGCCGAGACCTATCCAGCCCTGCGCTAGGTGCCGGTGATCAGTCCGCGCGACGGGCCGAACTTCATGCCGGCATCTTCGTGCGGACGAACATAGATTCGGTAGATGACAGGATATTCGGCCTGCAGCGCACGCTCGATCTCGTCGACGATCCGTTCGACGTCGGCCGCGGACATGTTGTTGTCGAAGTCGACGTTGAGCGCGGCGAAGATCTGGGTCGGCGAATTGTGGATGGTCACGATCTCGCCGATGCCGGTGACGCCGGGGCGGCTCGACGCGCGCCGGATGCCGGCGACCAGCGCGGGATCGGCCGCCTCGCCGATCAGAAGGCCCTTGGCCTCGCGCGCCAGGAACAGCGCGACCGCGGCGAGCAACAGGCCGATCAGGATCGAGGCGATGCCGTCGAAGCGTGGATCGCCGGTAAGCTGCGAAATGCCCAAGCCGAGTGCGGCAATCAAGATGCCCGCCATCGCCGCGCCATTCTCGAGCAGCACGATGACGGTCGAGGCGTCCTTGGTCGAGGTGAGCGCGTGCCACCAGCTTTTGCCGCCGCGCGCGGCATCGAAATGCCGGAAGGCGGCGATGGTGGAACCGGCCTCCAGCGCGAAGGCTATGGCGAGGACCACATAAGCGATCACCGGCGAAACCGCCGGTTCGGGGCTGACATAGTGCAGGATGCCTTCGTAGATCGACACGCCCGCGCCGAGCGCGAACACGAGCAAGGCGACGACAAAACTCCAGAAATAGAGTTCGCGCCCATAGCCCCCGGGATGGGCTTCATCGGGCGGCCTGTCGGCGCGCTTGTGGCCGTACATCAGCAATAGCTGGTTGCTGGAGTCGACGAGGCTGTGCACGCCTTCGGTCAGCATCGCCGACGATCCGGTGATCGCGGCGGCGACGAACTTGGCGACCGCGATGCCGACGTTCGCGCCCAATGCGATCACGAGGACCCTGGTATTTTCTGCCTGCATCGGCCCGCCATAGCAGCGCGCGGTTGCAAATCGGAAGGGTAGTCGTGCAGAAGGCGCGCGGCCGATCGCGGGGATGGTTATGGTGGACTTTCGACTGGAACCGGGCGTGCTGCGCGGACGGCATATCGCGCTGGAGCCCTATAGCGACGCGCTGAAGGAAGATGTGCGAGCGGCGCTCGATTGCGATGCCGATGCGTGGCAGCTGTTCTTCGTCGGCGGCCAGGGCGAACAGTTCGAAAATTGGTGGACGACGGTGAATGCGCGGGTCGCGGCCGGGACAGGGGTAGCTTATGCCATTCGCGACCTTGCCAGTGGGCGCGTTGTCGGCACCAGCAGCTTCCTCAATATCAGGCCCGATCGCCATTCGGTCGAGATCGGATCGACATTCCTGCACCCGGACGTCCGCGCGGGTTATGTCAATCCGGAAGCCAAATTGCTGATGCTGACGCACGCATTCGAACAGGGCGCCCGCCGCGTCGAGCTGGTGACCGACCTGCGCAACCTGCGCAGCCAGGCCGCGATCGCCAAGCTCGGCGCGGTGCGCGAGGGCGTGCTGCGGCGCGACCGGACCACCTGGACCGGGCATATCCGCGACAGCGTCATCTTCTCGATCATTGACCTCGACTGGCCCGAGGTCCGGCGCGGCTTGGAGGACAGACTCGCGCGGCTGGCATAGAAGACCGTGAAATACTCAATAACGGCTAGACCTGCTCGACCGCGGCGATGATTGCCTTGCCGTAAGCGTTCTTGCCCAATTCATGCGCGGCAGCGAGCGCCGTTTCTGTGCTGATCCAGCCATTGAGGAGCGCGATCTCTTCGAGGCAGGCGATCTGGATGCCCTGGCGATGCTGGATCGTGCGCACGAATTCGGACGCTTCGAGCAGCGAATCGTGCGTGCCGGTGTCGAGCCAGGCATAGCCGCGCCCCATCTGCTCGACGTGCAGTTCGCCAGCCTCCATGTAGCGGCGGTTGACGTCAGTGATCTCATATTCGCCGCGGGCCGAGCGGGGGAGAGCGCGCGCGAATTCGACGACCCGATTGTCGTAGAAGTAGAGGCCGGTCACGGCGTTCTTCGATCGAGGGTGCAGCGGCTTTTCATCGAGCGCGACGGCGCGGCCGTCGGGGTCGAGGTCGACGACTCCGTAACGCTCGGGATCCTGAACGCGGTAGGCGAAAATGGTTGCGCCTTTTTTGCGGGCGACCGCGCTGGCCAGCAAGGTGCCGAGATGCGCGCCGAAGAAGATATTGTCGCCAAGCACGAGCGCAACCGGGCCATCGCCGATGAACGGCGCACCGATCACGAAGGCTTGGGCGATTCCGTCGGGCCTGGCTTGCTCGGCATAGGAAATATCCAGGCCGAGCCGCGCGCCGGAACCGAACAGGTTGCGGAAATGGGGTAGCTGCTCGGGGGTGGAGATGACCAGTATCTCGCGGATTCCCGCCAGCATGAGCACCGACAGCGGATAATAGATCATCGGCTTGTCGTAGACCGGCAGCAGCTGCTTGTTGATCGCCAGCGTGGCGGGATGCAGCCGCGTTCCGGTGCCGCCCGCGAGGATGATGCCCCTCATATTTTCGGTCCGATCAGTTCGTCGAGAATATCGTCGAGCGCAACCTGCCAGCTGCGCGGACGGACGCCATAACTTTGTTCGATGCGCGTGGTGGCGAGGACCGAATATGCGGGTCGCCGCGCGCGCGCAGGATATTCGCTCGATGCAATCGGGGAGATGCGCGGGGACGGCTTACCGCGAACGGCTGCGGCGGCGAATATCGCTTCGGCGAATCCGTGCCAGCTTGTCGCGCCGGCGTTGGCGAAGTGGAAAATGCCGGTCGGCGCTTCGCGATCGTCGGCCATGCGCATCGCCATTCTGACGAGCAATTGCGCGAGATCATCCGCCGAGGTCGGCGATCCGGTCTGGTCGGCGACGATCTTCAGATCCTCGCGCTCGCCCGCGAGGTTCAGCATTGTCTTCACGAAATTCCTGCCATGCGCGCTGACCAGCCACGCAGTCCTGACGATAGCATGGCGATGGCCTATGGACTGCACCGCAAGTTCGCCGCCGCGCTTGGACGCGCCGTAGACGCCGAGCGGATTGGCCGCATCGCCCTCCCCCCAGGGCGCAGTCGCGCTTCCGTCGAAAACATAGTCGGTCGAAATATGGATCAGCGGAATGTCGACGTCCCGGCACACCTGCGCGAGCGCGGCGGGCGCGAGCGCGTTGACCGTCCAGGCCGAGAGCGGCTCGGCTTCGGCTTGGTCGACTGCGGTGAAGGCTCCGGCGTTGATGACGGCTGCCCAGCGGCGAGCGGTGACCATCGCAAGAATTGCGCCGGCGTCCGCGAGATCGAGATCGGCCCGCGTGACCGCGACGGGTTCCCAGCCCTTGGGCCAGGGCTGCCGCATCAGCGCGCTGCCCAATTGCCCGGTCCCACCAGTCACCAGCACCTGCCTCAAGCAGCCAGTCCTTTACGGCTGCCGACTGACGTCGCAGCCAGGATCGCCCGCCACCAAGCCTCATTGTCGAGATACCAGGCGACCGTCTTCTCGATACCGCTTTCGAACGTTTCCAGCGGTCGCCAGCCAAGTTCCCTGCGGATGCGGCCGGCGTCGATCGCATAGCGCGCGTCGTGGCCAGGCCGGTCCTCGACGAAGCTGATCTGTTCGGCATAGGAAAGGCCATCGGCTTTGGGACGAAGGCGATCGAGGATCGCGCAGATGGTGCGGACGACATCGATGTTCGGTTGCTCGCTGTTGCTGCCGATATTGTAGGTCCGGCCGGCGACGCCTTTTTCGAACACCGTCTGAAGCGCGCGCACATGGTCTTCGACATGGAGCCAGTCGCGGATGTTGGCGCCGGTTCCGTAGACCGGAAGCGGTTCGCCGAGCAGCGCCTTGACAATCGCCAACGGGATCAACTTTTCGGGGAAATGGAATGGCCCATAATTGTTCGAGCAATTGGTGATCAGCACCGGCAGCGCATAGGTATGGCCCCACGCCTTCGCGAGGTGATCCGAGCCGGCCTTGGACGCCGAATAAGGCGAGCGCGGATCATAAGGCGTGTCTTCGGTGAACGCGCCCACGGGACCGAGCGAGCCGTAGACCTCGTCGGTCGAGATATGATGGAAGCGGAATGCCCGGCGCGCCTGCGTCGGCAATGTCTGCCAATAGGCGCGCGCTTCGCTGAGCATGACGAAGGTGCCGACGAGGTTTGTCTGGACGAACACGCCGGGGGCGTCGATCGAACGGTCGACATGGGTTTCCGCCGCAAGATGCGTGATGATATCGGGCCGGAAGCGGGCGATGGCGGTTCGGACCGCTTCGGCATCGCAGACATCGCCACGGACAAATTCGTATCGGCTATCGTGCGCGACGGAGGCAAGCGCCGACGCGGTGGCGGCATAGGTCAGCTTGTCGAAATTGAGCAGTTCATAGTCGGTGTCGGCGATCAAATGGCGCACCAGTGCCGAGCCGATGAAACCACAGCCGCCGGTGATGAATACGCGCATCAGATGTTCTCGGGCTCGATCGGCAGGAGCGGACGCTGGTCGTAGGGAAACGGGCTGTCGAAACCCACCAGCGACGGAAGAGTCTCGTCGCGCGGTGCAAGCACGGGCCGCATCCCCTCGGGCATCGGCCAATCAACTGCCACAGTCGGATCGTCCCACCGGATGCCGCCTTCGTGATCGGGCGCGTAGAGGCTGGAGACCTTGTAAATGACCTCGGCATTCTCCTCGAGCGTCAGGAAAGCGTGAGCGAAACCGGACGGGATGAAAAGCTGCCGGCCATTTTCGGCCGATAGCTCGGCGCCGACCCAATGGCCGTAGGTCGGCGAACCGCGGCGCAGGTCCACCACGACGTCGAAAATCCGGCCGCGAACGCAGCGCACGAGCTTGTCCTGCTGGTAGGGCGGCGTCTGGAAATGCAGACCGCGCAGCGTGAGAACGGCCTTCGAGAAGGAGTGGTTGTCCTGCCGGAACATGGTGTCGATGCCGAGCGTGCGGAGGCGATCGTCGACGTAGCTTTCCTCGAGCCAGCCGCGTGCGTCGCGATGACGCCTGGGCTGGATCAGCCGGACCGGATTGGGTGCGGACATGCCCCAATGCTCCTTCTGCACTCGGACCCTCGCATCACAACGTTCCCCATCGCGTCTTGCGCCTCGCTCGCGGGCCGACCTAATGGGCCACTCGGCCCGCGCGGACGAACCTTACCGGAGTTTCCCAATGTCGGTAGCCGCGATCACGGTGAACTGGAATAGAGGAGCGCTGACGCTGCGTTGCCTCGACGCTCTGCGCGCCGGCTCGCAAGCCTGCCACGCATATGTCGTCGACAATGCGTCGACCGACGGGTCGCTGGAACTGTTCGCGACATTGCCTGGCGATGCGACGCTGATCCGGAACAAGGTCAACCGTGGCTGGGCCGGCGGGAACAACGTCGGGCTGAGGCGCGCGCTCGCGGACGGCCACGAATTCATCTTCGTCCTGAACAACGATGCCATTGTCGATCCGCAGACCCTCGGAGCCTTGATTGAGGTCTATCCCCAAGGCGCGCGCGACGGAATTCTCCCGGTGCTGGGCATGCCCGAGCGGCACAGCGACGGAAGCTACGGATTTGTCACTGCGGTAGACGAACCGGAAACCGGCGTTCCCTATTGGCTCGGCCGCACCGAGACGAAGCTCACCGAAGCGCTGTCGCCAACCGTTTACGTGCACGGCGCCGCGATGTTCGCGCACCGCTCCGTGTTCGAATCGGTGGGGTATTTCGACGAGCGATTCTTCCTGTGCTTCGACGACACCGACTGGTGCTTCCGCGCCGCGAAGAAGGGCCATCCGCTGCTGGTCGCGCGCGACGCGGCGATCGACCACGACGGAAGCGCGACGATGGGTGGATTTGATTCGCCGCTCACCATCTATTTCATGACCCGCAATCGCCTGCTCTTTGCCGAACAGCATTGCGCGGCGAAACAGCGCGCCGCGCTGGCAAAGACCTATGAAGACTATCTTCGCCAGATTGCCGACAAGACCGGCGCGCGCGCGATTGCCTTCAAGACCGCGGTCGCCGATTACAGTGCGCGCCGCTTCGGCGACTGCCCGGCAGCGATGCGCGCGCCCGTCCAGCGCGTTACCCCCGGCAGCTGATCCAGCGGCGTGGCTAGGGTCCCGATCAGCAGGCATTTCAGTGTCGCGGTGCCGCTCGGCTATGCCGTCACGCTGCCGGGGGCCAAGCCCAGTATCGCGGTCATTATCCACATCTTCTACGCGGAGCAGGCGGCCGAAATCGCCGATTATCTTCGCAACATTCCGTTCCGCGCAGACATATTCATCAGCACCGACACGCCGGCGAAGGCCGATGCAATCGGCCGAGTGTTCGCGGGATGGACCGGCGGCAAGGGGCGCATCACGCTCGTCCCGAACCGGGGGCGCGACATCGCGCCATTGCTCGTCACGCATCGGCACGTCCATGACAATTATGAATTCGTGCTCCACGTTCATTCGAAGGCATCGGCCCACATTCCGGTGCTACAGCACTGGCGTGGCTATCTGTTCGAGACCTTGCTCGGATCGCGTGAGATCGTCGAAAGCATATTCGAGCTGTTCGCTCAATTCCCGAAGCTGGGCTTCATTGCCCCGCAGCATTGGGAGCCGATGGGCAAATTGGTGGGGTGGTCGGGCAATTTCGATGCCGCGAGCGCGATTGCCCACGCCGCGGGATTTGCGCTGAACCCGGACAAGGCGTGGGACTTTCCGTCGGGATCGATGTTCTGGGCGCGTACCGCGGCACTCAAGCCATTGTTGGGGCTGGACCTCGAATTCTCATCCTTCCCCACCGAGGCCGGGCAAGCCGACGCCACCCCGGCGCATGCCATCGAACGGCTGTTTTTCGCCGCAGGTGAGGCGGCGGGCTACGGCTGGCTTCACATCGCCCGGCCGGATTTCTTCCATGATCGTCACGGCATCGTCACCATAAGCGCCGCCGAGGATCTGCGCGGGCTGCTGAGGTCGCGCGACGAATGGGCAGCTCCGACGGCCGCGCTGGTGACGGCCCTGAGGCACCGGCGCGGTGATGGATCGTGAACTTCGTTTGCCCGTTTGAGCCTGCGGCAACGAAAGGGAAAGACAATGGTGCGCGTCGTCGGGATCGATCACCTCTCCATCCGGGTCAGCGACCTAAAGGTTTCGAGGGCATTCTACGAGCGGCTGTTCACCTTTCTCGGCTTTGAACTGCTCGGCGATGAAGGCGACATGGTCGGCTGGACGAACAAGAAGACGCGGTTCTGGATCAGCCAGGCCGACGCGACGGGCCGCAAACGCAAATACCGGTTCGGCGACATAGGCTTCCATCATTATGCGTTCGAGCTGCGCAGCCGCAGGGACGTCGACGCGCTGCAAACGTTTCTCGAGGACAACGGCGTGACGATCGTCGACCCTGCCGGCGAATATTATGACGATTATTATGCGGTGTTCTTCCTCGATCCGGACGGACTGAAGCTCGAAGGCATGAAATACGGGAAGCCGCCAAAGCACTGACGGAGACTCGCACCGAACAGCTGCCAAATAGACAAGAGATTCAATTTATTATGCGGGCGGCGGCACTCTGACATCGGCGATGCGTTAATGCATATCAGTCGCAAAGGCCGTTTAACGTGTGTCACGTTCTTATCATTGAGGATGAATCGTTCATTGCGATGGACCTCCAGGAGATATTGCAAGCCGAAGGGGCGACCTCTTTTGCGTTTGCCAACAGCGAGGACGAAGCGATAGCTTCCGCCATCGAACATCGGCCGGCGGTGATCACATCGGACGTCAAGCTGACCAGCGGAACAGGCCCAGCGGCAATCAGGAAAATCTACGATCGCGTCGGAACCATCCCGGTGATTTTCATCACCGGCACGCCGGAAGACTGCACCCCCTGTGAACCACCTGGCGTGATATTGGGCAAGCCGGTCAACGCGCGCGCCGTCGCGGCCGCATTTCACGACTTTCAGGACTGAAGGCTTCCCTCCGCGGTTATGGCGGCGAGATTCGAGTGCAGCGTCCAGACTACGCCATCGGGATGATAGTCGAGCTGCGCATTTCCGCCCATGTCCTTGCCAAGCCGCGTCATCAGCCGGGACCCGAACCCTGTCCGATCGGGCGTCTTGACCGGCGGTCCGCCAAATTCCTGCCAGCGCACAAGCAGCGTGTTTCCCGCTCCCTCATCCTCTTCGATCGACCAGGCCAGCTCGACGTGACCGATCTCGTTGGACAAAGCGCCATATTTGGCGGCGTTGGTCGAAAGCTCGTGAATAGTCATCGAGAATGCCAGCGCCGCCTTTGCATTGAGCTCGATCTCGGGCCCTGCAATCAGGATCCGCCCCGGTTTGGTGCCGAGAAGCCGCGTTGCGCCCTCGGCGATCAATGTCATCGGCGCCGCGGTCCAGCTTGTCTGGACAAGCAGGTCGTGCGCGTGGCTGAGCGTGGTCAGCCGATTGCCGATCGCGTCGCGCGCCTCGTCAGGGGTGGCGACATTCCGGAGCGACTGGCTGACGATCGATTGCACCACCGCCATCGTGTTCTTGATCCGGTGCTGGAGTTCGGCGGTCAACATACGCCGGTGGTGTTCCGCTTCCTTCTCGGCGGAGATATCGCGGACGGTACCGACGAACTTCTGCTGGCCGTTGCGGGCCTGCACCAATGCACCCTTGGCGTGAACCCAACGCTCCTTCCCGTCCACGACGCTCAGCGTGCGATATTCCATGTCGGTTATGCCATTGCCACCTGGGGCAAGCGCGGCCGCATTGATCGCGATGACGCGCGCCCGGTCGTCGGGATGCACGCGCGCGAGAAACGACGTCTCATAATCGAGCGGTTCGTCCGGGGAATGCCCGAGCAATTCCCGGGTGCGCGCGTCCCAGCTCAGCTCGCGCAACGAAGGCGAAGATTCCCACGCACCCAGTTCTCCGGCCTCAAGCGCGAGCCGGGTCCGCATCTCGCTGTCCTCAAGCGCTTCATGGGCTTCGCGCTGAACGGTGCGATCGCGCAGGATCTTCAGGAACCCGATGGGCTCGCCGTTGTCATCGGTCAGCGGCATCATCTCGCCGCTCGCCCAGAATCGGCTGCTGTCCTTGCGCATGTGCCAGCGCTCGTCGGTTCCCCGGCCGGTCGTCAGCGCGGCCTGCATCTCCTGCGCAGGCACGCCGAGGGCACGGTCTTCGGGCGTGAAGAAGTCGGCACAGGGCCGCCCGCACATTTCGTCTTCGCTCCAGCCCATCAGCTGCGCGGCGCCGACATTCCAGCTCGTCACCACGCCCTGCAAATCCATGGTGACGATTCCATAGTCGGTCGCGCTGTCGAGGATGAGGCGATGACGCTGGTCGTCCTCGCGTTGCCGGCTGAGTGCCCGGCGCAGCTCGAGCTGGACGATCACCTGCCGTGCGAGACGGGTAAGTGCATCCTCCTGATCGGCGGTTAGTTCGCCGGGCTTGCTGTCGAGCACGCACAATGTGCCGAGCGCATAGCCGTCATGCGTCTTGAGAGGCGCACCGGCATAGAAGCGCAGATTGGGATCGCCCGTCACGAGCGGGTTGTCGGCGAAACGCGCATCTCCGGTCGCGTCGTTGACGACGAACAGGCCGGGCTGATCTATGGCGTGCGCGCAAAAGGCAATTTCGCGCGGAGTTTCAGCCGCGTCCATCCCGATCCGGGCCTTGAACCACTGGCGCTTGTCGTCGACCAGGCTGACCAGCGCCATCGGCGTACCGCAGATCTGCGCGGCGAGGGCAACGATGTCGTCGAATTCCGCCTGCGGCTCCGTATCGAGAATCCTGTAGCGGTCGAGCGCGGCGAGCCGGCCACGTTCATGTTCGGCCGCGCTGCTGTCGGGAGGTAGTGCCAACAAACGCGTGCCTCGATTTCGATTATGCGGCGGGCCAGGATCGGCCCATTCAACCGCTGCGTGTCGCTATGGCCTTGAGAAAGCGATACTTCAATACATGCTTACGCCGCCAGCTGCTCCAAGGCTTCGCTCGCTTCGAGCCATTGCGCCTCGTGCACGTCGAGCTGCTTCTGCACTTCGGCGCGGCGTTTCATCAGCTCAGTGGTGGTGAGCGTGGCGAGCGCGGGGTCGGCGCCGGACGGGTCGAACATGGCGAAGTCGATCGCGCTGCGCTGCGCCGTCAGTTTCGCGATCTCGGCTTCGGCGGCACGGGCCTGCGAACGCAGAGCCTGGCCCTTCTCGCGCGCAGCCGCGGCGGCGCGCCGGTCGTCCTTGCGGTTGGCCTTGGGCGCGCGCTTGTCGGGCCCATTGTCCTTGGCAAGGACGAATGTGGTATAATCCTCGATGCTGCCGTCAAACTCGCGAGCGGTGCCGTCATCGACGAGCACCAGCCGGTCGGCGATCAGCGCCAGCATGTGCCGGTCGTGGCTGACCACCACCACCGCGCCCGAATAGCCGTTGAGCGCCTGGACCAGCGCCTCGCGCGCATCGACGTCGAGGTGGTTGGTCGGCTCATCGAGGATCAGCAGATGCGGCGCGTCGCGCGTGATCAAGGCAAGCGCGAGCCGTGCCCGCTCGCCGCCCGACAGCTTGCGAACCTCGGTCAGCGCCTTGTCGCCGGAGAAGCCAAAGCGGCCGAGCTGCGCACGCACCGCGGCCGGAGTAGCGCCCTTCATCAGCCGCGCCATATGCTGGAAAGGCGTGTCGGATCCGTCGAGCTCCTCGACCTGATATTGGGTGAAATAACCGACCTTGAGCTTCTGGCTGCGCGTGACTTCGCCGTCCATCGGCTCGAGCTGCGCGGCGAGCAGGCGCGCCAGCGTGGTCTTGCCGTTGCCGTTGCGCCCGAGCAACGCGATGCGATCGTCAGGATCGAGCCGCAGGTTGAGCCGGCTCAGTACCGGCACCTCGCCATAGCCGACCGACGCCATGTCGATGGTGACCAATGGCGGGCGAAGCTCCAGCGGATTGGGGAAGCCGAACGACAGCGACGGGTCGTCGATCATCTCGGCGATCGGCTGCATCCGCGCGAGCGCCTTGGCACGCGACTGCGCCTGCTTGGCGGTCGATGCGCGCGCGCTATTGCGGGCGATATAATCCTTGAGCTTCTCACGCTCGGCCAGCTGCTTCTCGCGCGCCGAGGCGAGCTGCGCCTGGCGTTCGGCGCGCTGGCGCTCGAACGCGTCATAACCGCCCGGATAGAGCGTCAGCTTGCCGCGCTCGAGGTGGAGGATGTGGTCGACGACATTGTTGAGGAAGTCACGCTCGTGGCTGACCACGACGATCGTCGCGCGATAGCTTTGCAGGAAGTCCTCGAGCCACAGCACCGCCTCGAGATCGAGGTGGTTCGACGGCTCGTCGAGCAGCAAGAGGTCCGGCGCCGAGAACAGCAATGCCGCGAGCGCGACGCGCATCCGCCAGCCGCCCGAGAAGCTGTCGAGCGGGCGATGCTGCGCCTCTTCGTCGAAGCCGAGCCCGACCAGGATGCGCGCGGCGCGCGATGGGGCCGCATAAGCGTCGATCGCGATCAGCCGCTCGTGGATTTCGCCGATATGATGCGCGTCGGCGCAAGCGGCCTCTTCGGCGAGCAAAGCCGCGCGCTCGAGGTCGGCGGCGAGCACGGTTTCGAACGGCGAGGCGGCGCCAGCAGGCGCCTCCTGCGCGATATAGCCGATGCGCGACCCGCGCGGCATCTCGGCTGCGCCCTCGTCAGGATCGAGCAGCCCGGCGATCACGCGCACCAGCGTCGACTTGCCGGCGCCGTTGCGTCCGATCAGTCCGACGCGGCTGCGCGGCGGCAGCGCCGCCGAGGCGCCGTCGAGGATCACACGTCCGCCGAGGCGTACCGTTATCGCGTTTAGTGAAAGCATGGCGCGCCGTTATCACGACACCACGCACCGCCCAAGCGTCTTCACGCCGCCACGATCGGGCTCGCGCCCGCACCGGGACGTTCAGTCGCTGGTTTTGGGCTGGTTCAACGTCTCCCAAGCCCGTCGCAGCGTCTCCGCCGATACGTTCAACCCGGCCCGCTCCTGTCCATCGATGGCAGGCTCGATGATTCGCTCGACGCCGCCTGCGCCCAAGATGCAAGGCAGGCTCAGGCAGATGCCGTGTATTCCGAACTGACCGGTCAGCAGGGTCGAGACCGGCAGTGCTACGCGTTCGTCGCGCAGGATCGCCTCGCAGATCCGCACGATTGCCGTAGCCACACCGAAAGAGGTGTAACCCTTCCCCGAGACGATCCGATAGGCGGCGTCGCGGACTTCGGCCACGATCGCGCGGCGATCGAAGGGGCTGCCGCCATCGGCGAATGCATCGACGCCCAATCCACCGATCCGAACGGTGGAGAATGCAGCCACTTCGCTGTCGCCATGTTCGCCGAGCACCATTGCCTCCACCGATGCCGGCGCCACATCAAGCCGGGCGGCCAGCGCCTGTCGGAGGCGGCTGGTGTCGAGCAGCGTCCCAGTGCCCAGGACTCGGCCGGGGGGAAGTCCTGCCCGGCTTTGCGCGACGCGGGTCATCAGATCGACCGGGTTGGCCGCGACCAGGATGATGCCGTCGAAACCCGATTCGACCAGATCGGCGGTGCACTGGTCGACAATCGCCGCGTTGCGCGACGCGACGGACAACCTGCTCTCCGTGCCATGCGTTGCCGCACCAGCCGTGAGCACGGCGATGCCGGCGGATGCGGTGTCGGCATAGCTGCCCGCCCAGATCCGCACCGGTCGGGCGAGCGCATTCGCGTCGCTCAGGTCGGCCGCCTCCGCCGCGGCAAGGACATGGTCGCTATCGACCAGGACGATGTCGCGGCAAAGGCCGCGCAGCATCAGCGCATATGCAGCAGTCGCCCCGACGTGCCCGGCGCCGATGATCGCAACGCGTTGATGGGCCGGCGATTTAAGAGAAGGCCCGGGTGCGATTTCCCGCTCCCGCGCCCTCTCCCCACCCCGCCTGCTGTCAGTAACGCGCGGTCGCCACGTCGATAACGCGGCCGTTGCGCCTGTTCACGAGAACGAGATCGTCGCCATAGCGAATCCACAACTGATTCCGGGCTGCCGGATGGAGCTGATACATTCCGGGATCGGAGATCGCGTAACGATCCGAGTAGAAGCGCGAACGAAGCTTGTCGCCGCGCGCGACGGCGGCGTAGGACCAGTTGCTGTAGGGCGCGACATAGTGCGTCCGCGCGTGGTGCTGCCTGTCCTCGCGCAGCTCGGTTTCAGCCTTTCGCACGTCCTTGGCCTGTTTCTTGATGTCTTTGTGGTCGCCGTTATCAACCGCGTCCTGAAGATCCTCATGCTGCGCCTGGACCTTCATCTCGTCCTTGCGGATTTCATGCGTCTGCGCATGGCCGATTGTCGGCAGCGCTACCGCCGCGATGATCGTCACCAGAAATATCTTGTTCATTATCGTTCTCCAAAGAGCAGTGCGGATTTCCCATTCCGTCTGCAGGCGTGATTGCTTCGCGCGGCTGCCTGGCGAGCTCTTATCCGTCACAATCGCGAAAATAGAGCAGAGACAGCGTATAGATAGCGTGTCGTAACACTCTTCGTTCCATTGAATAATTATGATTGACGGTTGGAGTATCACCAGTTTGGTTATTTTTTCTCTGCAATTGTCTATTATCCGTTATCTCGATAAAATGATTGTGTACTCCATCTAATATTTAGAGGTTGGACCCAATCCTAACCTGTGTTATAGTTGTTACACCACATCGATTTGCGCTCCGACTCACTGCCGGGCATGGCTTTCGCTCCGCGAGCCTCCGGTTTCCGAAGGCTTCGGCCATGGAATTTTTCGTGCCTGTGCCAGCTGAAGCCGCAAGCAGCCTTGCGATGGCGCTGATCGCCTCCTCGGAAACGCCGGTCGTGCTCCTCGACGACGATCTCAACGTCATCGCGGCCAGCAATTCGTTCACGAGGATCTTTGCGATCGATCCGGGCCTGGCGGGCGCCAAACTGTCCGGGCTTGGCGACGGCGAATGGAACGTGCCCCAGCTCAATTCGCTGCTGCGCTCTACCGTCAGCGGGATCGCGACCATCGAAGCCTATGAGATGGATCTGGTCCGCAAGGATCAAAAGCCGCGCCGACTGGTGCTGCGCGCGCACAAGCTCGACTATTTCGACGCCGACAACATCCGCATCGTCCTGTCGGTGGTGGACGTGACCGAGGCTCGTCTTGCGGCGCAGCTCAAGGACGACCTGCTTCGCGAGAAGCAGATTCTGCTCCAGGAGCTGCAACACCGTGTCGCCAACAGCCTGCAGATCATTGCCAGCGTCCTGATGCAAAGCGCGCGCAAGGTCTTGTCCGAGGAAACGCGCGCCCATTTGAACGATGCGCACCATCGGGTGATGTCGATAGCGACGCTGCAAAGGCAGCTTGCGGCCTCGCGGCTCGGCGACGTCCCCCTCCGTGGCTACTTCACCGAGCTGTGCGCGAGCATCGGCGCCTCGATGATATTGGATCATGACCGGCTATCGCTGACTGTGTCGGTCGACGACAGCGCGGTGAAGGCAGACGTATCGGTGAGCCTCGGGCTGATCGTCACCGAGTTGGTGATCAACGCGCTCAAGCACGCCTTTCCGGGCCCCGACCCGACCGGCAAGATCGTGCTGGATTATGCGAGCCATGGCGACGGATGGACGCTTTCGGTCGCCGACAATGGCGCCGGCATTCCGCGCGGCAAGCACAAGGTAAAGCCCGGCCTTGGAACCGGTATTGTCGAGGCGATATCGCGTCAGATGCACGCTACGGTGGCGGTGAGCGACGGGCATCCGGGAACCAAGGTTTCGGTTACCCGCACCGCCACTGACAACGCCGGCAAGCACGCGAATCCCGCCGCGGGCCCGTTGCCCTGATCGGAACGTTGCACGAATATGAAGTATGTCATCGCCACCAGGCTTGAGCTTTTCGCATGGGGTCTGCTCGCGGTCGCGCTGGCGATCGGGGCGACGTTCCTGAGCTATCGCATATTGGTCTATTCGGCGTGGTGGTAAGATCGCGCCTCTGGTCATGCGTCCTGCTGATCACGTTGGTCTGCGGCTGCGACGGCCCCAACGAGATCGCCGGGCGGCAGCGTGATCGCGACGAAGCCATGGCGGTCGGCCAGAACATAACCGCGAACGGACCGAACGAGCGGATCGGCGAGGCCCGCGATCGCGTCGAGGAAGCCGACCGCAAGGCGCGCGACGCTGCGGCCGATGCGATGGAAACCCGCGGTGACCAGCTACGAAAGGACGCTGACGTCGAGGCGGACCGTTTCGATGCGCGAGCGCGAGTCATGCGCAACGAGGCAAACTAGCGCTTCCGCCGACGGCATGATCGTGGTTTCGATTAAAATTTTTGCGCCGGGACTCTTGATGCGACGCGGCCCATTCTTAGATTGCTTTTACCGGACGCCGTTCGGGTCCGGCTGGACATAGAGGGCGCCGGCTCTCGCACCGACGCAGCTCATGGCCAGATCGCTTCAACATGGAGGATTTGGAAATGAGAACCAACTTTGACTTTGCACCATACCGCCGCTCGACGGTCGGCTTCGACCGGCTCTTCAACCTGCTCGAGTCAGGCGCGCGCGAGGATGACGGCTATCCGCCCTTCGATATCATGAAGGACGGTGATGACAGCTATCGCATCACGCTTGCCGTCGCGGGCTTCGCTCCCGAGGACATCGAGGTAGTTGCCCACCAGAACCTTCTCACTGTCACGGGCAAGCGTGCCGAGGAGGACGGCAGGGGCGAGTATTTGCATCGCGGCATTGCCGCACGCCCCTTTGAGCGTCGCTTCCAGCTCGCCGACTTCATTGAGACCGGGAACGCCAGTTTCGAAAACGGTCTTCTCTCGATTGCGCTGAAGCGGGTGGTCCCGGAGGCCATGAAGCCGCGCAAGATCGCGATCGGCGGCAATCCGCGTTCCAGCGACCGCATCGACGCACCAAAGGAGAAGGCGCGCGAAACTGCCTGAACCGCCTGGGGGCTTGCCGGTACCACTTCGTGACCCCGGCCAGACCCCGCGCAACATCCAGCCAGAACAGGAGATGAATATCATGGCTATGGGTGACTTGGCGGCGAATGAAAATATCCGCCGGATCCCTATCGGCTCAATCGCAGCTTAAAGGAGGGGCCTGGGGCAAACACCCCGGGCCTTTCAGCCCCTTTCCAAGAGGAGATTATTATGCCGCGACAGGATTTCGATTTTCGCCATCCATTCGATATTGCTCGTCACCCGACACTGGAGCCCGAGGTCAAGCGCGCCATACTTGCATCCTGGGCCTCAGACCGCGCCGCGGTGAAGAATAAGCCGGGCTTTCGGCGCCCGCCGGGGATAAAAAAGCCGGTGCCCATCGATGACATCATCGCGGCACTAAAGACACTGGATGCCAATGTCCTCATACGCAGCGACCGTCCGTAGGCTAGGCACAGCTCTTTTTTTGAAGCTGAACCGGCGCGGCGCAGTTCGTCGGCCATATACCGAGTTCGTCGAAAGCCTAGCCTTGCCACGCGGCTGACGAACGTTATTTCCCCGATTATCGGGATCGTCAGTGAGTCATATCGCGGGCGCCCGATCTGTCTGGGGATCGGCATGGACCAAGAAAATACCGGGTTCGATCTCGTCGAGACCATGAAGTTCGATCCCGGCCGAGGCATCCCGCTGATCGAGCGTCATATGGAGCGGCTCGGACGTAGCGCCGCAGCGCTCGGGTTCGCATTCGATAGCCCTGGAATCCGCCTGGCGCTGGAAAGCGCCACCACCCGACACTCGGCGCCCAAGAGAATAAGGCTGCTGCTATCGCGCAACGGCAGCGTCGCGATCGAGGATGGGCCGCTTCCCGCCCCGCCGCGGGAGCCGGTGGCGGTGGCGCTAACTTCGCTGGCAGCTTTCGGCGACGATGTCAGGCTGCGCCACAAGACCACTGACCGCACGCCGTTCGAGCAAGCGCGATCAAAAGACGATTGCTACGAGACGATCTTCGCCGACAGCGAAGGATTCCTCACACAGGGCAGTTTCACGTCAATCTTCCTGGCGCGCGACGGGACGCTGCTCACCCCCCCGATATCGCGCGCGATCGTTCCCGGAGTGCTTCGCGCCGAGCTGCTCGCAACCGGCCATGCGATCGAGGCCGAGCTTCGGCCCGTCGATGTCGCCGACGGACTGCTGATCGGCAATGCCGTGCGCGGCCTGATCGAGGCGCGGCTGGTCGAAGGCACGTCTTCACGGTAGGGGCCGGCACCAGCGATGCCGAACATCCTCATCATCGATAACTTCGACTCGTTCACATATAATATCGTCCACCAGGTCGCGGCGATCACCGGCGCCAATCCCGTGGTGCGGCAGAACGATTCGCTGACCTGGCCCGAGGTCGAGCAGGGAGACTTCGGCGCGATCATCATCGCCCCGGGACCCGGGACGCCGGCCGATCTTCGCGACTTCGGAATCAACGGCGAGGTCATCCGCAAGGCGCGCATCCCGATCCTCGGCGTGTGCCTCGGCCACCAGGGGATCGGGCTGCAATTCGGGGCCACCGTCGCGCACGCACCCGAACCGGTGCATGGCCGGATCTGTACGGTGACCCACAACCGGCAGGCGCTGTTCGAAGGAATTCCCCGCTCCTTCGAAGCGACGCGCTATCATTCGCTGATCGTCGAACGGCCGCTGCCAGCCGAACTCGAGGAGATCGCCTGGACCGACGATGGGCTGCTGATGGGGCTGCGCCACAGGAGCAGGCCACTCTGGGGAATCCAGTTCCATCCTGAATCGGTCGGCACGCCGGCCGGGACGCGGCTGATCGAGAATTTCCTCAAGCTGGCGCGGGAAGAGTCAGGCACGCGGGCGTCCTCACGCCGGACCGATGCAAGCCCATCGCCCGCGCGTTCGATCGCCCGACCGCCGGCCCTCCTCAAGCTGTTCCACCGCGTGATCGGCAACGGCGCGCCTGGGGAAGCCTTTTTCCGCCGCAGCTTCGGATCCTCAACCGAGTCCTTCTGGCTCGACAGCAGCGCACATGCCAACGGCCAGGGCCGCTTTTCCTACATGGGCGATCCAAGCGGCCCGCGCGGCAAGATATTCTGTTTCGCCCGAGACGATAGCGGCGAGGACGACGAACGCGCGCGGAACTTCGCGCTCGAGCTGGCGCAAGCCGCAGCGGCGCTCCGCACCCCGGACGACGACCTGCCGTTCGACTTTCGCGGCGGAGCGGTCGGCTACTTCGGCTATGAGTTCCGGGGCGGACTCGAGCCGCAGGCGCAGTTCGAGACAGTCCATCCCGACGCGCAATTCATCCTCGCCGACCGATTCGTCGCGATCGACCATGAGCGCGGCACCAGTCACGCGCTCCACATCGGCACCGAAGCCGAGCGCGCCGGGATTGAAGCATGGTTCGACCAGATCGAGCGAAACTGCCGCGATGGGGGCACGGACGCTCCGCCGCCCCCGATAACGTCACACGTCACCTTCCGGCTCGATCACGGAAAGGCAGACTATCTGGCGCTGGTCGAACGATCGCTTGCACTGATCCGCGACGGCCACTCCTATGAAATCTGCCTGACCAACCAGCTCCGGACCGACATCGCGCCGGACCGCCACGCGCTCTACGCTACGTTGCGCGCCATGAATCCGGCCCCTTATTCGGCTTTGCTCGGCTTCGGACCGCTGGCTGTGCTCAGTAGCTCGCCCGAATGTTTCCTCAAGGTGGACGCCGCCGGGGCCGTCACCGCAAGGCCGATCAAGGGAACGATCGGGCGTAGCGCCGATCCCGTACAGGACCAAGCGCTCGCCGAATGTCTGCGCTCGAGTGAAAAGGATCGCGCCGAGAATCTGATGATCACCGACCTGACCCGCAACGACCTTGGCCGGGTCTGCGAAGTTGGGTCGGTTCGAGTCGAGCGGCTGATGGACGTGGAATCCTTCGAGACCGTGCACCAGATGGTGACGACCGTGACCGGTCGTCTTGCGCCTGCCTGCAGCTTTGTCGACTGCCTGCTGGCGGCGTTCCCGGGGGGATCGATGACGGGAGCGCCAAAGACCCGAACGCTGGCGCTCATCGAAATGCTCGAGGGGGGGCCGCGCGGAATCTACTCCGGAGCGATCGGATTCATCGGCGCTGACGGGTCGGCAGAGCTGAGCATCGTCATCCGCACCATCGTTGTCGACGGCCCCGGCTGTTCGATCGGCGTGGGCGGAGCGATCGTCGCCGGCTCCGATCCGGAAGCGGAATATGAAGAGACGATGCTCAAGGGAAAGGTGTTGATGGAAGCAATTGCGTCATGCGCCGCAGGCGACCGCCACAACTACACGGTCGACTTCGCCTGAAGCGGATCCGTGCCGCTGCGGGATGTGCTCTTCCCAGCTCCTGGTTTCGGGAGCATCACACATTGGTCCCGGCCACACGAACTTTGGGCGATGCCGGCAAGCTGCGCCGCGGCGGCGGCGCGGGTTGACAAAAATGCGCCGCATATGCCCCATGACCGCTCGATAGAGGAGAAGTTCGGTCATGCTCGGCCGTTTGGGACGGACATTCTTCCTGATCCTCGCGCTGCTGATCGCGGCGCCGGTGGCGGCGATCACCAATGCCCCCGCTCCGCAGCGGGTCGTCGCGATCGGCGACCTCCATGGTGACGGCGGCGCGTGGCGGGACGTCGCGCGCGCAGCCGGGCTGATCGATGCCAGCGGCCACTGGGCTGGCGGAAAGACCATATTGGTCCAGACCGGCGACGTCGTCGACCGGGGGCCGGATTCGCTGGCCATCATCCGCCAGCTGATGCAGCTGCAGCGCGAGGCGCAGCGCGCCGGCGGGCGGGTTGTTGCCCTGGTGGGAAACCACGAGGCGATGAACCTGGCCGGCGACCTTCGCTACGTGACTCCGGCCGAGTTTGCTGCCTTCGCGACCAAGAACTCGGCGAAGCTTCGCGATACCGTCTTTGAAGCGAACAAGGCAGCGATCGAACAAGCCTATCACCAGCGGGACGCGAAGATGACGCCGCAGGCGATCCGGGCCGCCTGGATCGCATCGACCCCGCTCGGCCAGATCGAGCATCAGGCGGCATGGAGCCCGAAGGGCGAGATCGGCAAATGGATCGTCGGCAATCCCGCGGTGGCGATGATCGGCGACACCTTGTTCGTGCACGGCGGAATCAGCGCCGAATATGCCAAATTGCCGATCGACGAGATCAACAGCCGCACCGCCGCCGCGCTGGCCAAGAGCGAGTCCGATCCGACGTCGATCATCAACGACCAGCGCGGGCCGCTCTGGTATCGCGGGCTGGTCACGCGCGAAAAGGAAGCCGGCGAGGAGGCGGAGAAGGATGCCGCGTCGAGCCAGCCAGTTTTGTCGATTGACGAGGAGATCGACCTGGTGCTTCGCGCTTATGGCGCCAAGCGCATCGTCATTGGCCACACGCCCGTTCTGTCCGGAATCGTGATGGCCGACGACGGCCGCCTGATCCGCATCGATACCGGCATGTCGCGCTTCTACGGCGGCACGCTGAGCTATCTCGAGATCCTCGACGGCAAGCCGATCGCGCATGTCGTCGAACGGTCACCGTGATTCCTTAAGCGAGGGGCGATGCAGATGCGCAGGGGAATTTTCGCTTTCGTGCTGGCCATGCTGATGCCGGCCGCCGCGCTGGCGGCCACGGACCGGGCCAAGCCGCTGTTCGCGGGCGATGACGTGATCCGCGTGACGATCAAAGGGCCAGTGGCGGCGGTCGCCAGGACTGGCGGGACGCCAAGCGCGCCGCGCCCCGCATCGCTCAGCGTCGCCGGCGCGCATCCCGAGACACTCGCGATCAGCCTGTCGCCGCGCGGGCTGACGCGGCGCAAGCCGGGCGTCTGCTCATTCTCGCCGCTGCGCGTCGAATTCACCGACAAGCCTCCGCAGGAGTCGCTGTTCAGCGGGCAGAAGAAGCTCAAGCTCGTTACCCATTGCCAAGGTTCGGCAGGCTATCAGCAATATGTCCTGCTCGAATATGCCGCCTATCGGCTCTACAATGCGATCACGCCGCTGAGCCTCCGGGTGCGGCTCGCCACGATCGACTATGCCGCGGAAGACGGGCGGGTGCTGACCACGAGGCTTGGCTTCTTCATCGAGGATACCGACGACGCGGCACTCCGCAACGGAATGCGCGAGGCGAAGGTGGGCGATTCGGTGGGACTGGGCCAGCTCGGCGCGCGCGACGCAGCGCGCTTCGCCTTGTTCGAATATATGATCAGCAACCTCGACTGGTCGATGCGCGGCGGTCCGGCCGGCGAAGGCTGCTGCCACAATGCGAAGCTGATCTCGGCGCAGGGCGCGGCCACGGGACTGATCCCGATCCCCTATGATTTCGATTTTTCGGGCCTGGTCGATCCACCGTCGGCAGTGCCGCCCGATGGATTTGCAGAGCAGAGCGTTCGCGAGCGGCGCTACCGTGGCTATTGCGTCCACAATGCGGCGGCGCAGGCCGCTGCAACGGAGTTCATTGCCCGGCAGGGCGCGCTCAAAGCCGTGCTGAACGGGATTCCGCAGCTCGACGCGCACTACCGTGGCAAGGCGTCGGCCTTTCTCGACAGCTTCTTCGCGCAGATCGCCAGCGACAAGGGCCTTGGAAAGATGTTCAAGACCTGCGTGGGCTAATCTGATTTCGCCTTTGCGTCCCCTTGCGCAGGGCCGACAGCCGGGACCGCTCCGGCCGGGAGCGGTGCGGTCTCGTCGGTGGGATCATAGTCGCTCATGTAGCGCTTCATCTCCCGGCGCTCGCCATATTCACTCAGCCACAGGATCAGGAAGCAATAGTTGAACGCGATCGACATCACCATCGCGAGTTCTAGCGCGCCAATGCCGGCGGACAGGCCGATCCCCACTGCGAGCAGGATGAACAAGGCATCGCCCGAGCTCTTCAGCGAGTTGCGGAACCGCACCGCGCCGGCGATGCCGGCCAGCGAGAAAGCGAGCGCGAGCGAATTCTGAACGATGATCACGATGCTGGTGACGACGATCGGAAGCATGATGATCGTTCCGATCAGCGACTGATCATATTCGTCGGCCGCCCTGATCTCCATATAGACCCAGCTCGCGGGCAGCGACGTCACGAGTGCGCCGACGATCGCGACGATAAGCCAGAACAGGCTGTCTCCCAGCGTGCGCACATGCTGCACCGGATCGGCGCCAGCGGGCCGCACCTGAAAAGCGTTGGCGCCCTTGTGGCTCATGCTGGCCGCGGCATTGTCGGCCTGCGTGATCAGCGCGGTGGCGCCGCCGACCGGCAGATAGTTGCGCGTGTTTGGGAAGACCGAGAATGCAGCGAGCAACAGCAAGCCGATGACGACATAATAAGCGGTTAGCTTACCCAATATCCTGAATGCGCGCATGTTTTCCCCCTGCCCGTCCGTTGGGGAGGTTAGGCAAATTCGCGCCGCGCGCAAGGCTTGCCGGTCAGTCTTTGTTGTCGCTCTTGAACTTGGGGATCGGCTTCAGCACGCTATAACGTTCCTTGTGCGGCTTGCCCGGCAGCTCCGGCCAATCGATCTTTGCGAGCGGCAGCTTGGTGTCGGGAATCCGGTCGAGCAGGTCGCGCAGAAGCGTCAGCCGCCCCTGCCTCTGGTCGTTGAAATCGACCAGGGTCCACGGCGCAAAGGCCGTATGCGTCGCCTTGAGCATTTCCTCGCGCGCGTCCGTATAGGCCTGGTAGCGCGCGCGCGCCTCGACATCGATCGGCGAAAGCTTCCAGCGCTTGAGCGGATTGTGGAGTCGCTTGGCAAACCGGTCCTCCTGCTTCTCCTGGTCGCAAGTCAGCCAATATTTGAACAGAAAGACCCCGTCGGAATGCAGCTGCCGCTCGAACTCGGGCGCCGCTTTAAGGAATGCCTGCACCTCGTCTTCGGTGCAGAAGCCCATCACCCGCTCGACCCCGGCGCGATTGTACCAGCTGCGATCGAACAACGTTATTTCGCCTTGCGCTGGCAGATGCTCGATGTAGCGCTGGAAATACCATTGCCCACGCTCGCGTTCGCTCGGCGCCCCGAGCGCGACCACCTTGCACTGGCGCGGATTGATCGACTGGGCGAAGGTATGGATCGATCCGCCCTTGCCGGCAGTGTCGCGGCCCTCGAACACCACGATCAGCCGCTGCTTGGTCTCGGCGATCCAGCGGGCCATTTCGACCAGCTCCTCGGTCATCGGCGCGAGCAGCGCGTCATATTCCTTCTGGCTGAGTTTGCTCACTGTCGCTCCTCTTGAAACCGGGTCTGCCTGGATGACCGCGGATCAAAGCCGTCAACGCACGTTTAGGCAAGCTCCGGAAGAGGATTATCCGCGATTTCCAGTTTCTTGCGCCGATTCTGGCTATGCGCTTACCTCGGTATCGAGACCTGCGCGGAGCAAAGGTACTTTTAAAAACACGGCGCGCGCTGTCCGCATCTGTTTTGGCGCCGCCGTGCGGAGTGGCGTGTTGAAAGACCAGTACATCGCCGGGTCTGGTAGCCTAGGACGTGATATCCCATTTGTCGCGCTCCGCCTCGATGTCGGGGCAGCTGTGGCCTGGATCGCACGTTTTGTATCACCCCTTATATCACTCCCCGCTGGCTCCTAGATAGTCGGCGATGACAAGAATTCTTCTGGCGGGCGCCACAGGCATGGTCGGCGCAGCGGCGCTGAAGCTGTTGCTGGAGGACCCGCGCGTGACGCAGGTGGTGGCACCGACGCGACGGCCGCTCTTGGCGCACGCAAAGCTGCTCAACCCGATCGCGGACAGTGAGAGCCTGCCGCTCGACGCCGAGTGGTGGGCCGCCGACGGCGCGATTTGCGCGCTAGGTACGACGCGAGCGAATGCCGGGTCGGCCGCGGCGTTTCGCGCCATCGACTATGACTATGCACTCGCCGTCGCGGCGGAGGCCCGCAAAGGCGGGGCGGAACGCTTTGCCCTGACATCTTCCGTCGGGGCCGACGCCCGCTCGCGGTTCCTGTATACGCGCACCAAAGGCGCGCTCGAAGACGCCATCGGACGCCTCGATTTTCCATCGCTGACGATCGTTCGCCCGGGCTTCCTGGGCGGGGAGCGGAGCGAACATCGGCCGATCGAGCGGATCATGGGACGGCTGCTCCGGATCGCCGCCCCGATCCTGCCCGCCAGCGCGCGCATCAGTCCGGCATCCACCGTTGCAGACGTCCTTGTCGAAGCGGCACTGAACGGCCGGCCGGGCAAGCATATCGTCACTTCCGCGCAGATCGCGAAAATCGCCGAAGCACGCACCTGAATGGCGGGTAATCCTTATTATAGCGGCCCTGCAACCGACCATTTCGACGGTATGCGTTTCTTCAACCCTGGCGAGCCGGAGACCGACCGGTCGCTGGGCGACATGCTTCGCTGGAAGCGCGCGGTACCCGCCAATCCCTGGCCGTCCTCGGTTGCGGTGACGCCCATCGTTCCCGATGCCCGTGTCGAAGGACTGCGCGTCACTATGGTCGGCCACGCAACATTGCTGGTCCAGATCGCGGGGCTCAACATCCTCACCGACCCGGTCTGGTCCGATCGCGCCAGCCCGGTCGCCTTTGCCGGACCAAGGCGCGTTACGGCGCCCGGCGTGCGGATCGAGGACCTGCCGCCGATCGACGCGATCCTATTGTCGCACAATCACTACGACCATCTCGACATCGCGACGCTGAAGGCGCTGCACGAACGGCACACTCCGCTGATCGTCACCCCGTTCGGCAACGATGTCATCGTGCGTCGCCATGTTCCCGCGGCCCGGATCACAGCGGGCGACTGGGGCAGTCATTTCGAGATCGCGCCCGATGCCGAAGCCCATATCGTGCCCGCCAACCACTGGTCGTCGCGCGGCCTGCGCGACCGGCGCATGGCATTGTGGAGCGGCTTCATGCTGCGGGCCGGAGGAAAGCTCGTCTATTTCGCCGGCGACACCGGCTATGGCACGGGCAACATCTTCCGCGCGATGCGCGAGCGCTTCGGCCCCACCGATCTCGCGCTGATCCCGATCGGCGCCTATGATCCGCGCTGGTTCATGGCGGCGCAGCACACCGACCCCGAAGAAGCGATCCAGATCATGCGCGATCTCGATGCGCGCGCGGCGGTCGGAATCCATTGGGGCACGTTCAAATTGACCGACGAGCCGCGCGAGGAGCCGCCGCTGCGCCTTGCCGCCGGGCTTGCGGCGAAAGGTATCGAGGCACGTTCGTTCATCGCTTTGCAACCGGCCGAGGCAGCCGAGTTCGACTGATCGCGGGATGCGACATTCCCGTATGGCGGTTTTGCTCATTCCCAATTAGGGCATGCCCGATGGTCGACCGGCCCGCGATAACGCAGAACTCCGACATCCGATATCTCGGCAAGCTACTGGGCGACGTGATCCGCGCCTATGAGGGGCCGCAGGTCTACACCCGCATCGAATATATCCGCTCGGCCTCGGTCGACCGCGCGCGTGGCGTGGCGGAGGACGGGGCGATCGATCCCGGCCTCGACGCGCTCACGCTCGACGAGGCGCAGGCGTTCGTGCGCGGATTCATGCTGTTCTCGATGCTCGCCAATCTCGCCGAGGACCGGCAGGGAGTCGCAGCGGAACCCGGCACCGACTTCGCTTCGGCAATCGCGCGGCTCGGAGAACAGGGGATCCCGCATGACACCGCCCGGCGGCTGCTCGACGATGCGCTGGTGGTGCCGGTGCTGACCGCGCATCCGACCGAGGTCCGCCGCAAGAGCATCATCGACCATCGGAACCGGATCGCCGAGCTCATGCGGCTGCGCGACGCCGGCGAAAGCGAAACCCCGCAGGGCGACCTCATCGAGGATTCGATCGTGCGCCAGATCGCTTTGCTCTGGCAGACCCGGCCGCTGAGGCGCGAGCGATTGTTCGTCGCCGACGAGATCGAGATCGCCGTCTCTTATCTGCGGGATGTCTTCATCCCGGTTCTGCCGGCGCTTTACGCCCGCTGCGAGCGCGCGCTCGGCGAACGACCGCGAAGCTTCCTCAGGCTTGGCAACTGGATTGGCGGCGACCGCGACGGCAATCCCAACGTCAACGCCGAAACGCTCCGGCTGGTGCTCGCGCGTCAGGCGGAGACGATCCTCGGCCATTATCTGGACATGCTGCACGCGCTCGGCGCCGAGCTGTCGATCTCCACCGAACTGGCAGCGACCAGCGACGGCGTGCGCGCGCTGGCGGAGGCCAGTCATGACGAATCGCCGGCCCGACGGGACGAGCCGTACCGGCGGGCGATCACCGGCATCTACGCAAGGCTAGCGGCGACCTTCGAGACGATCGTCGGCAGGGCCCCGCCCCGGCCCGCGCGCCTGTCGCTCAAGGCCTATGGCGGACCAAGCGAATTCCGCCACGATCTGTCCCAACTCGCGCACGCGCTGGCGGCAGGCGATGGCGGCCTGCTGGCGAGCGGCGGCGCACTCGGGCGCCTCATCCGTTCGGTCGACACGTTCGGGTTCCACCTCGCCACCGTCGACCTGCGGCAGAATTCCGACGTGCACGAGCGCGTGGTTGCGGAGCTGCTCAAGGTTGCGGGAGTCGAGGCCGATTACGCGGCTCTCGATGAAGACGCGCGCGTCGCGCTTCTCCGCAAGGAACTCGGCAGCGGGCGATTGCTTGCCAATGGCTTCGCATCCTATTCGGACGAAACGGGCTCGGAACTCGCGATCGCGCGCGCGGCGGCGGCTGCGCACCTGCGCTACGGCAAGGGCTGCATCAGCACCTATATCATCTCCAAGGCGACGAGCCTGTCCGATCTGCTGGAAGTCGACATATTGCTCAAGGAAGCAGGCCTCTATCGGCCCGGCGATCCTCCCACCGCCGACGTAATGACGGTGCCTTTGTTCGAAACGATCGCCGACCTCGAACGTGGGCCCGAGATCATCAAGGCGCGCTTCGGCTTGCCCGAGGCGGCGGCGATCGCGCAGGCGCGCGGGTATCAGGAGATCATGGTCGGCTATTCGGACTCCAACAAGGACGGCGGCTATCTGACCTCGGTCTGGAGCCTTCACCAGGCGGCGCTGGCGCTGAAGCCGGTGTTCGCGGACGCGGGCGTGCACATGCAGCTGTTCCACGGCCGCGGCGGCGCAGTGGGCCGCGGCGGCGGCTCGTCGTTCCAGGCGATCCTGGCGCAGCCGCCCGGCACCGTGCAGGGCCGCATCCGGATCACCGAGCAGGGCGAAGTGATCGCGGCCAAATATGGCACTCCCGAAAGCGCGATCGCGAACCTGGAAGCGATGACCACGGCAGCGATGCTCGCCTCGCTCGAGCCATCGCCGCTGAGCGCGGCCGATCAGGCGCGCTTCGCAAAAGTGATGGACCAGATCTCGGCCGATGCCTTCCACGCCTATCGCGGGCTGGTCTACGAGACCGACGGCTTCCGCCGTTTCTTCCGCGAATTCACGCCGATCGCCGAAATCTCCGACCTCAAGATCGGATCGCGGCCCGCCAGCCGCACCAAGAGCGAGGCAATCGAGGATCTGCGCGCGATCCCGTGGGTATTCTCCTGGTCGCAGACGCGCGTAATGCTGCCGGGCTGGTTCGGAGTCGGCGCCGCAATCAAGGCATTCGGCAATCCCGGCCTGCTGTCGGAGATGGTGGAAGCCTGGCCATTCCTTCGCACCACGCTGGCAAATCTCGAGATGATGCTCGCCAAATCGGACATGGGCATCGCGCGCCATTACCTCGGGCTGGTGAAGGACCGGCCGACAGCGGACATGATCTTCGGGCGCATCGAAGACTGCTGGAAAGCGACGCATGATTGCCTACTGACGATCACCGGCCAATCGCGCCTGCTCGAGAAGAATCCGGCGCTGGAAAGCTCGATCCTGCTGCGCCTGCCCTATATCGAGCCGCTGAACCTGCTGCAGGTCGAACTGCTCAAACGCCATCGTGCGGGCGATGAGGACGAACGGGTGCGAGAGGGCATACAGCTCTCGATCAACGCGATCGCGACCGCGCTGCGCAACAGCGGCTGATTTCGGATCAGAGGCCGCGCCTTCGTGCGAGAGCAATCCCCGCGAGGTTCTGGGTGCGCGCGATCCAGCGTATGCGGTTCGGCGGCGCTGCCGCAGCAAGTTCCTGAAATCGCGCGTGATGTTCGACCGACTCTTGGGTGCGGCACCTGGACACGCTGTTCGCCTGGCGGATGATATGGGCGCAGTCGCCGATCAGGTCGAAGTCGCCAGCGCCAATGGATTGCGCCAGCCGCAGCGCCTCCAGCAATGCGCACCACTCCGCGTCATTGCTCGTGCCATATCCCAGGTCGTCGAAGAAATAGGGGATCCCCCGCGCGACCACCGCAACTTCGATCTTGCCGGGGTTAGGCTGGCAGCCTCCGTCAAAGAAGATTTTCAGCCGCCGCCTGCGCTCTACGCCGCCCATGCCGCCAAATCCTCCTCCTCACCGATCAGGGCGAGGCCGTGGGCGATCGACGTGAGTTCGTTGCCGCTGGCGATCCGCTCATGACCGAAGCGCTGTTCGAACAGGCGGCGGATCCGGGGAATGAGCGAAGTCCCTCCGGTAAGGAAGACGCGATCTATCTCGTCCGGCCGGACGCCGGCGAGGGACAATGCCCGGTCGACCTCATCCTGGATCCGTTCGATATCGGGTGCGATCCAGCTTTCGAACTGATCGCGCGTGACCTCGGCCTCGATCGAGAAACCCGCTCCGCTGAAGCTGAAGCTTGCTGCCTGCGCCGCCGACAGCTCGCGTTTCATCCGGCTCACCGCGTCATATAGCCGATAGCCAAGTTCCTGTTCGACCAAGGCTATCATCCGTTCGATCGGCTGCGGGTCTATCGCCGCGCGGCGCAGCTTTTCGAGCTCGGCCAGGGTCCTGCGATTGCGCATGAGGGCAAGCCGCGACCAATCGCCGAGATCGGAGAAATGCCCGCCCGGGATTTCCAGCACCTTGTCGAACGAACGATACATTCCGCCTTTGCCGAGCAATGGCATCACGAGATTATCGAGTATCCGGTAGTCGAACCGGTCGCCGGCAATCGCTACGCCGGCATGGCCCAGCGGCACGCAGCGCTTCGCAGCGCCCGGCGCGGCGATCCGCACCACGGAGAAATCGCTGGTCCCGCCGCCGAAATCGGCGACCAGCACGGTCGCGGGCTCGGTTATCCGCGCGGCAAAGCTGAACGCCGCCCCGATCGGCTCGTAGACATAATGCACCTCGGCACCCAGCCGCGCGAAAACGGCGTCGTAGCGCCGGCGCGCGAGCACTTCGTCCGGACGATGCCCGGCATATTCGACGGGGCGGCCGACGACAACGCGGGCGGCGGCGCCGTCCAGCGCTCCGCCGGCGCGCTGCGCCATTTTCTCAACGAATAACCGGCCCAGATCCTCGAAGCGGTAACGCCGCTCGAATATCGTCGCATGTTCGAAGCTCGGTGATGCCGCCACGGTCTTGAACGATTGGATGAAGCGGCTTCCCTGAGGATATTCGAGATATTCGGCGATCGCCCACGGCCCGGCTTCAAACGCAACGCCCGATCCATCCTCCCAGAAGCAGAGCGCCGACCTGAACACGGGGTCCGCTGCGACGGGCCCGATGAGCGGTATGAGCTCGGACTGACCGCCGCGTGCGGTCGCCGCGACCGAGTTTGTCGTTCCGAAGTCGAAGCCAAGGGCGATGGGAGATGAAAGCGAGGACACGGGCCGCGCTGCCTAGCGGCCCGGCGGCCGAAGCGCAAAGTGGACTTCCCCTGGGTGCCGGGCGAAAGGGCAGCGATGCGCACGCGGCTGAGCATATGCATGAAGAAGGCACGGTTCGCGACCGAACCGGAAGCGATCGAAGCCGCGCAGCGAACCGGGCTTGTGCTACTGCCCTACCGCTGCGGCCGCTGCGATCAATTTCACCTGACTAGCCGCAGGAAGGGCAAACGCTTGCCTCGGCCCGTCGATCGAAGCTGATGCGTGGGCCGGCGTTCGGGGCAAAATCCCGAACAACGGGCTTCACATCGATCCCTTTATGGAGTCAGATGGCTCGTTGCACAGGAGAGCATGCATGTTGGTGAAGTTCACAAGTCCGGATCGCGTCTCGGTGGCGATAAACAGCGCGCAGGTATCGTTCGTTTCGTCGGTCGAGAGCGGGACACGGATACGCTTCGGCGAGGGACGCAGCGTCACCGTCGTCGAGCCGATGGACGAAGTCATCGACAGGCTCAACCGCGCGACCGGCGTGATGGAAGGCTGACGGCTACCGCCGCGCCGACTCGGGAGACGCGGGCAATGCAATGACGGGGGGATCAACGACCGGGGGGCTTCATTGCCTGACCACCGCGCAGCTGCTGGTCAGCGGCGGCGACGACCGGCTGACGCTCGATGAGCGCGGTCTTAATATCTATGGCTGCCGCCCCTCACCGGCGGCGATGATCTCTTATTCCTCATCGACGGCGAGCAATATCTCGGCAGCCGCGTTCAACGCTGTGCGGGCGCTTCACTTCGCGCTGGGCGAACGAATTCGGAAGGGCGAGCCTGCACCGCAGCTCTACGCCGAGGGCCTCGAAACGCTGCGCGCGCGCCTGCGCGGGATTTATGGCGTGGCGGCCGACGCCGGCGTCGACGTCGCCATGACGCCTTCGGGAACCGACCTCGAGCTGGTCGTCCTGACATTGGCGCTGGCGAGCGGACAGCCGGTGACGAACATATTGGTCGGTGAGGATGAAGTAGGCGCCGGATGCGTGCTCAGCGCTTCGGGCCGGCATTATCGTACCGCGACCGCGATTACGAGCCGGGTACCCGAAGGCGAAAGCATCGCGGGCTTCGATCCCGCCCGGATCGATCTGTTGAAGATCAACGTTCGCCAGCCAAGCGGACAGGCGCGGCCCCGCGCCGACATCATAAGCGCCGTAGGTGCGGCGGTGGATGGCGCGCTCGCTTCCGGCCGGCGGCCGATCGTCCACGTCCTGCACCGCTCCAAGACCGGCATCGTCGTTCCCGGAATGGCCGAAGTCGAGCAGCTGGCGGCGCGCTATGGCGCCCGCATCGATATCGCGGTCGATGCCTGCCAGGGCCGGATCAGCCCGGCCAATTTGCGCCACTATCTGGCGATGGGCGCGGCGGTGATGATCACCGGTTCCAAATTCATCGGCGGACCGCCTTTTTCGGGCTTCGCCTTCATACCAGGGACGCTGTCACGCCGGCTCGAGCCAGCAGACGCGCCATTTCCGGCTGGCCTTGCCGACTATTTCCTGCGCGCGGAAATGCCCGCGGGCTGGGGCGCCGCCGATAAGGCGCTCGGCGATGCCGGCGCGAATTTCGGGCTGCTGCTGCGGCTGGAAGCGGCGGTGTTCGAGCTGCAGCGTCTTTCGGTGCTTCCGCCCGATGCCATCCTCCAGGTGGTCACAGCGTTCGAGCGGGAAATCCGTGCGTTCGTTGCGCGATCCCGGCGTTTCGACCTGTTCATCGCCGCCGAAGGCCTTCGCCCTGAGTCGCATATCGACCATCCGTTCGAGCGCGACATGCTCTTCACGCTCAGCCTGACCGCCGATCCGCCGGTGATGATCGACGAAGCGAAGGCAATCTATCAGTCCCTGCATGAGGATCGATCGGCCGTTTTCACGGACGCGGCCGATATCGTCGTCGCTGCCGAGGAAATCCACACCGGCCAGCCGGTCCGATGCCTCAAGGACAGCGAAGGGCGGATCCTCGGCACGCTGCGGCTGTCGCTTTCGGCGCCGCTGATCAGCGCAATGGCCGGGCTCGACGATGCGGCGCTGTCGGTGAGGTTCGCGGCCGACTTCGACCGGATCGAGCGCAAGGTCGACCTGCTGTTGCGCGATAGCGGGAGGACATTAGACCGCGTCCTCGGGGAAGCGGCGGAATAAGCATTGATCAGCGCGCGCTGAGGCGGCGGCGATTGGCCCTGACTGCCTTGCCGAAATGCTGCAGCGACTTGGCCGCAGCCTCGGGATAGCTCGTGCCAAGCCCGCCGGTCCAGGCGAGCATCTGAAATTCGAGCGCGGCCTCGAACTTTTCCCCGACCATCAACTGCGCCTCGGTAAGAGCGTCAGCATCGCCGGCCGAAAGCTTGGCCATGCGCAAGGCGACGACGGTGGAGGCATCGGCGGCCAACGTAAAAGCGGCGGTGGCGATCGATGGCCAGCTGCGTGTGTTTCCCATGCGTAACAAATAGCCGGCTTGCATCGAATGTTCCAGCAGAAGCGGCGGAAAGCCGGGAAAAGGCTATTTGAACGGATTCGTCGCCAGTCGCTTTGCCGCCGATTTCTGATCGGCCTTCTCGGATGTGATTCTCGGCGGCTTGAGCTCCGCGCGCGCCGCAGCTTCGGTGCGATGCGTGGCGAGCTTGAGATAGGCCGCATTGGCCCGGCGCAGACGAGCGCGCTCCTGATCGCTGGTGGCTTCGGGAATTTTGGCCATCGCATCGGCGGCCATCGCCCGATATTCTTCGTCGGTGGTCATGTCAGGCTCCCTGTTCGGCCGCGGTTGCACGGTCACGCTCGGCTGCATCGAGCGCCTTGCGCTTCGCGAAACTGGTTTCAAGGCGTTGCAGGAGGTCTGCGCGCTGACCCCAGCTCGCGGCACTCAGCTCCATCCGCTCGCGGCCATTGACGGTGTCCATGACCTCGGCCTTGGCGAGATCGGACGCGGCAAGCGCGCGGCAGCCTGCTATGGTGTCTTCGGGCGACTTGCGCCTGACACCCGCCGCCGCCGCGGGCCCGACGTGCTCGGATATGGAATCGGGCTGGTTCATTGCGTCACCTTGCTTGCGAGCGAGAGCTTCACATCTCTCTGTCACGGGACGCTCTTGGCGAAGTCAGGTGATATGATTCATATGGGCCAGTACAGGCGAGAATACTAGTCGGCAGCCGACAACGTCAGCGCACGGTATCGGATCAGCCAAATCAGCGGCTTGGCTACACAGCGTGGCTGTGAGAGTGTGCGCCCGGCTGGCGCGCACCGCGCCTGCGCACTCGCGGGGGCGACAGGAATGAATTCACCAGCGCGCATTTTGACCGGCCTGGTGCTGGGCGTCCTGTTCGGCCTCGCGGTGCGGCTCTGGGCTCCCGCCCATATCGCCCAGATCATGGCGGTGACCGACGTGATCGGCGGGCTTTGGCTCAACGCGCTGCGCATGACGGTTATGCCGCTGATCTTCGCATTGCTCGTCAACGGCGTGCTTCGCTCCGCCGCGCACGCATCCGGCGGCAAATTGTCGCGCCGGACGATTTCGGTGTTCGGAAGCCTCTATGCCGTGTCGGTGATCGGCGGCACGCTGATCGCCTTGGCTTTGCTGGCAATGTTTCCGATTCCGGAAGGCGCGCGCATTGCGTTCAGCCGAGGCGTGATAGCGGCCCCGCCGGTCGGCGCGACGACCACCGAGATGCTGCTGGCGGTGATTCCGACCAATGTCTTCGCGGCAGCGGCCAGCGGCGCATTGCTGCCGGTCGTCACCTTCGCGATCTTCCTCGGCGCAGCGCTGTCGCGGCTGAAGGAGCCGGAACGGGCGCCGCTGGTCGCTGTCACGCAATCGCTTTCGGCAGCGTTGTTCGTGATCATCCACTGGGTGCTGATCGTCGCGCCGATCGGCGTGTTCGGTCTGATCGCGTCGTCGACGCTGGCGACCGGTGCGGGTGCGATCCAGGGTCTGCTTCACTATATCGTCATCATCGCCGCCGCTTATGCGATTGCGACTTTGTTCGCCTATCCGGTCGCGCGGTTCGGCGGCGGCATCGGGATCGGCAGATTCGCAAAAGCGGTGTTCCCGGCCCAGGCCGTCGCGGCGAGCACGCGCTCGTCGCTCGCAACGCTGCCGGCGATGCTGACTGCGAGCGACAGGCTGGCGATCAGCAAAGAGGCCTCGACCGTCGCGCTGCCGATCGCAGTATCGGTCTTCCGCTTCGGCGGCCCTGTTTCGACCATGGCGGTGGCACTGTACGGAGCGGCGATCTACGGCGTGCACCCGCCGATGTGGCTGCTTTTCCCGGCCGGCATGGTGGCGGTGCTGTCTGAATTCGGATCGGTCGGCCTGCCCAACCAGGCGAATTTCATGACCACCTATTCGCCCACGCTCGCAGTGCTCGGCGTGCCGATCGAGTTCCTCGCCATCCTGATCGCGGTCGATACGATCCCCGACATCGTGCTCACGATGTGCAACGTCACGATGGACGTGGCGGCGACGGCGGTGATCGATAACAGCCCGGCGATCGGGGAGGTCGGCGCGGCCTCAGTTGCTGAGGCGGCTTAGGGCCTTTCTCGCTTCTTCGCCTTGTACGGCTTCGCCTTGTGCCGTGGCGGCGGCGGGCCCCTGCGCTTGTTCTCGCGGGCGGCTTCGCGCGGCGCGCCCTGGACGGGGATTATCGCCACGCTGCCTTCGCCGTCGCCTTCACCATCCGCCGTGCGCTTCACCGCGGCCATGAAGCGGCCGGCGGCGGCGCGCGGAATCTCGAACATGGTTTCGCCGGCGGCGATGCGGATCGCGCCGATCTCATTCTTGGTGATGTGACCGCGCCGGCACAGCAAGGGCAGGATCCAGCGCGGATCGGCATTGTGCCGCCGGCCGATGTCCATCCGGAACCAGACGGTGTCCTCGAAGCCGGCGCGCGGGCCGTCGGGTCGTTGCGGCGGGGCAGTCCCCTGATCGAGCAGCTCCTCGGCCGACGGCATGCTCGAACGATGCAGCCGGACCAGCGCGGCCGCAATGTCCAGCGGCGCGCTCTTGTCCAGAAGCATCTGGCCGAGTTCGCGATCCTCGTCATCCACCTCCGCGGGCTGAAGCAGGCGTTCGAGCAATCGTTCGCGATCCATGCGCCGGATGTCGTCGGCGCTCGGCGGCTTGATCCATTCGGCCTGGATCTGCGCGCCCCTGAGCACCGATTCGACGCGCTTGCGGCGCGGATAGGGAACGAGCAGCACCGCCGTCCCCTTGCGCCCGGCGCGGCCGGTGCGTCCCGAGCGGTGCTGCAGCGTCTCGGCATCGCGCGGAAGCTCGACGTGCACGACCAGCGTCAGATTCGGAAGATCGATGCCGCGTGCAGCGACGTCGGTCGCGACCAGCACGCGCGCGCGCCCGTCACGCAGCGCCTGCAGCGCCTGGTTGCGCTCGTTCTGGCTATGCTCTCCCGACAGCGCCACCGCGCTGAAGCCTCGCTCGACGAGGCTGGAGTGGAGGTGGCGGACGTTGTCGCGCGTCGCGCAGAACAGCAAAGCCGATTCCGGTTCCTGGAAACGCAGCAGGTTGACCACCGCATTCTCGATGTCGGCCGGCGCGACCAGCATCGCCTGATAGGCGATGTCTGCGTGGGCGCGCTCCTCGCCGCGCGTCGATATGCGCACCGCGTCCTTCTGATAGCGGCGGGCAAGCGCCACGATCGGCTTGGGCATGGTGGCGGAGAAGAGCAAGGTACGCCGCTCGCCGGGCGTGGCGTCCAGTATCTCCTCGAGATCCTCGCGAAAGCCCATGTCGAGCATCTCGTCGGCTTCGTCGAGCACCGCGACGCGCAGGCTGGAAAGATCGAGCGCGCCGCGTTCGAGATGGTCGCGCAAGCGGCCCGGCGTACCGATCACGACGTGCGCACCCTGATGAAGCGCACGGCGTTCCTTCGATGGATCCATGCCGCCGACGCAGGTCGCGATGCGCGCACCGGCCTTGGCGTAAAGCCATGTCAGCTCGCGGCTGACCTGAAGCGCCAGTTCGCGGGTCGGAGCGATGACCAGCGCGAGCGGCTTCATCGAGAAAGGGAATGCACCGTTGCTGTCGAGCAGCTGCGCTGCCATCGCAAGCCCGAACGCGACGGTCTTGCCCGACCCGGTCTGCGCGGAGACGATAAGGTCATGGCCCTCGGCGCTGTCTTCGAGCACCGCCGCCTGGACGGGGGTAGGTTCGGCATAGCCTTGCGCCGCCAGCGCTTCGCCGATCAGCTTCGGCACGCGATCAAAAGTCATTATATTCTCTACTCTTATCAGATCACAGGGCCTGGCCGGCGGCCCATCCGCTCGCCCACGCCCATTGGAAATTATAGCCGCCGAGCCATCCGGTAACATCGACCGCCTCGCCTATCGCATATAGCCCCGGCACCTTGCTGGCCGCCATCGTGCGCGACGAAAGGCCATCGGTGGCAATCCCGCCCGCGGTCACTTCGGCCTTGGCGAAGCCTTCGGTGCCGTTGGGCGAGAATGCCCAGTCGGCAAGCCGGCGCCCGACCTCGTCGAGCGTGCGGTCCGAAAGACTGACAAGCTCGCCGCCGAGCCCGATCCGGTCCGCCAATGTTTCGGCGAGCCGGTCCGGAAGCACTTCGGCAAGCAGGCCGCGCAACGACAGGCGCGGACGCGCCCGCTTCGCCGCGACCAGCGCCCCCTGCCCGACATCGGGCAGGAAGTCGATGCGGACCGTGTCGCCGTGGCGCCAGTAGGAGGAGATTTGCAGTATTGCCGGACCCGAAAGCCCACGGTGGGTGAACAGCGCCGCCTCGCGGAACGACGCGGCACCGCAGCGGGCGACGACATCGGTGGCGATTCCGGAGAGCGAGCGGAACAAGGTCTCGTCGCCGCCCAGCGTCAGCGGCACCAAGGCGGGACGCGGCTCGACCACCTTGAGGCCGAACCGGCGCGCGAGATCATAGGCAAAGCCGGTCGCGCCCATCTTCGGGATCGAGGGACCGCCGGTCGCGATCACAAGCGCCGGCGCCTGGGCGTCGCCTTCCGCCGTCGTTACGCGGAACAGGCCGTCGGCATGGTCGACTTCGGTGACGGGTAGACCGCAACGCACCGCGACGCCGCCCTTGGCACATTCGTCGAGCAGCATCGCGACCACCTGCCGCGCGGAACCGTCGCAGAACAGCTGACCCAGCGTCTTTTCGTGCCAGGCGATCCCATAGCTGTCGACCAGGGCAGTGAAATCGCCGGGCGTGTAACGGCTGAGTGCGGATTTGGCGAAATGCGGATTTGCCGACAGATAATTGTCAGGTCCCGCGCCGACGTTGGTGAAGTTGCAGCGGCCGCCGCCGGAGATCAGGATTTTCTTGCCCGGCTGGTCGGCATGATCGAGCAGCAGCACGCGCCGCCCGCGCTGCCCCGCAACCGCGGCGCACATCAGCCCGGCACCGCCGGCACCGAGGATGATCGCGTCGTAGCTTTGCCGGTCCGGCACGCGCGTCACCTTTTGGCCGCGAACCAGATGACGTGGCGCGGGCCCTTGCCATTGCTGCGCGCCCGGACCGCGACCTCATCGACATCGAAGCCGACGCTGCGCAGCCGGCGTGCGAACGCATCGTCGGCCGCCGCCGACCAGATAGCGAGGATGCCGCCGGGGCGGAGCGCGGCCTTTGCAGCCCGCAGACCCGCGCCCGAATATAGGCGATCATTGTCCGCGCGCGTCAGGCCGTCAGGACCATTGTCGACATCGAGCAGGATCGCATCCCACGATTTCTCGCCGGCGGCGATCAGCGCCGCAACATCGCCTTGGATCATTGAAACACGCCGATCGTCGAGGCAGCCGGCGGTAAGGTCCGCCATCGGTCCGCGCGCCCAGTCGATGATCTCGGGAACCAGCTCGGCGACGGTCACGCGTGCATCACCGGCAAACGACGCCAAGGCCGCGCGCAGCGTGAAGCCCATGCCATAGCCGCCGATCAGCAGCGCCGGGGACTTGCGGCCGGCCAGCCGCTCGCAGGTCATGTTCGCGAGCGCTTCTTCGGACCCGCTCATGCGGCTGTTCATCAGCTCGTTGCGATCGAGCGTGATCACATAGTCCGCGCCGCGCCTGAAAAGATGGAGTTCGCCGCCGCCCGGGATCGCGGCGGTTGCGATTCGCTCACGCGGGATCAATGCGTCGGATTCCTGTCGCGCCGGCGGCGTTTATTTGCGGTTCTTCCGCGCGGCGTAGCGCGCATCGCGTGCGCGCTTCATATCTTCCGCGGTCGGAGGCGAGACCGCGGGTGCTTTCTTCACTTCCGCCGCGCTTGCCTTTTCGGCCTTGGCGGCCTGCTGAGCGGCCAGCCGAGCGGCGCGCTTTTCGGCCTCGGCCGCCTCGCGCTTGAGGCGCTTGGCCTGGCGCTCGGCGACCAGTTTCTCATCGACCGGCGGCTTGGCACGCAGCTTGTCCAGCGCCTGCTGCTTGGCCTGCGCAGCGCGGCCGATGCGATCCTGAAACGACGGGTCCTTGAACGACTTCATTTATGGTCCTCACTTAATGGCGAACTGGCCCGGCTCTGCGCCGAAGTTTTCCTTCGCGAAGGTTCGGGCGGCGGTTGCGGTCTTGAAGGTCTCGGCATGGAGAGTGGATGTCACCAAAGGATAATGCTGCGAATTATAGCGTGTTTCGCGGATCGTAATCCGAAAAGCGCCATCATCATCCTTGGCGATCAGATAGGGGCGGATTGGGGTTCTCGACATGGCTATTCTCCGAAAGTTCATTGGAATTTGAATGCGGCGGCGCCGTGGCCTAAGCTGACTGCAGGTTGACCGCGCTGGCCTTGCCGTTGCGGTCGTTCTCAAGATCGTAAGCGATGCGCTGCTCGCGCTCGATCATGCCGAGTCCGGACGCCTGGACGGCGGTCACATGGACGAATGCATCCTTGCCGCCGCCTTCATCGGTGATGAAGCCGTAACCCTTGGATGTGTCGAAAAATTTCACGGTGCCGATCGGCATATGCAATTCCTTCCGGATGAAGGGACCGGAAGGTCCCCTCGGGGCGCTAAGAGAAGCGAGAGAAGGAATGGAGCCGCAAAGCACCGAAGACCGTCAATTTGCGACTGAAGCTTTTCCTACATAGGCGCTTTTGGTCAAAGAAGCTAGGCCCGCACCCTCAGGCGACCGGTTCCGGACGAGACAGGGGGCGTGCGAGATCGGCGACTATATCGCGGGTCGACCACAAGAGGTGCGCGGCAGCCCAGAAGTATAGCAACGCCGTGACGGCCAATGCGCGACCGAGCCCGGTTGCGGCATTGCCGCTTGCGACGGCAAGGTGATCGCTGAGGAATCCGACCAGCAATGGGCCGAGCGTTGCCGCCAGTAGCGAGACGATCACGCTCATGCCGGCGACCGCTGTCGCGCGCATACGTGGATGCATCATGTTCTGGAGCGTGCCGCTGTAGGCGGCGAGATAGCTATACTGGAATGGCGCCGCGAGCGCGAGCAGGACGACGGAAAGCGTGAGATCGTCGCGCGTCACCGCAAGGATGTAGAGCGGTGCGGCGATCAGCAGGGCGAAACCGGGGATCGCCCCATAAAATCTTTGGTCGCGTCTTGCGAGCCGATCCGAAAGCCATCCCGCGCCAACGATGCCGAGAAGCACGGGCCCGCTGTTGATCATGCCGATGATCAGGCCGGCCTGCGCGATCGTCAGGCCGAAGCGCCGCATCAGCCAGGCGGCAATGAAGGCGTTGAGTCCGAACGCACCGGCGGCGGCGATCGTCGAGCCAGCGAGGATGTGGCGCAGCGAACGGATCGCCCACATGCGGCGGAATACCTCGCGCGCGGCGGGGACGCGGGCCAACTCGGCTTCGGACAAGGCGTCGTGCCGGCCGCGCACCGGCTCGCGCACGGTGAACATAAGGATGAGCGCGAGGATGAGGCCCGGTGCGGAGGCTATCATGAACGCGGTGCGCCAGCCGTGGCTCTGGCTGATCAGCGCGACTCCGGCGACACCGAGCAGCGAGCCGAGCGGAGTCGCGATCCACATTACCGATAAAGCAGTGGTGCGCTGCGACCGCGGATAGAGATCGGCGATCACCGACGCGGTTGCGGGCAGCCCGATCGCCTCGCCGACGCCGACGCCGATACGCGCGGCGAACAAGGCGGCGAAGCTGGACGCCATGCCGCAGACGGCGGTGGCCGCCGACCAGAGCGCAGTCCCGACCGCGATCATCGTGACGCGGCTGCGGCGCTCGGCGAGGCGCGCGAACCAGAGGCCGAGCGCCACGTTGAGTATGGCGAAGGCGAGGCCTCCGAGCAGGCCGATCTGCGTATCGCTCAGATGGAATTCGCGCTTGATCGGTTCCACCAGGATCTGAAGCATGATGCGATCGACGAAGCCGCAGGTGTAGATCGCGGTGAGCACCGCGAGCGCCCATGCCGCCGACAGGCGGGACGGTGCCGTCATCGGGCCCGAAGCCGCGCGCGACCGGTCGCTGTCGTCCATGCTGCCCCCGTGACGGAGCGCGATTGGACGACCGTCCTGCCCGCGATCCAATATTTGCTCGACAAATGCCGCTCCAACGGATTTGCTGTCAACCGCCACCGGGGGGTGTCACTTGTCGTCATGGCTCAACGCACGCAATCGCCTGCTGGCGATCATGCTGCAAGACCCGCAGCTGCGCCGGGCCGTGCCGGTGCACGCCATTCAGGTTACGCTCCAGCAGGCCGGCTTGCGCGACTATCAGATCATCGATCGGGCGCTACGGGGCTATGCGCGCCGACCGGCGCTCGGCGAGCGCGGCTATGATATAGCGCCAAATGCCGAGACCGGACGCAACGGCCGCGCATACAAGCAACATTTTCAGACGATCAGCTACGAGACGCTGCGACACCGCATCGAGCGGCTCGCCAATGCCTGGGCCCACGACGACCTGCACAAGAGGACCGAAGGAGAGTTCGTCTGCATCCTTGGTTCGGCAAGCATCGACTTCGTCGTCGTCGACCTCGCCTGTGCGTACGGCCGATTGGTAACCGTGCCGCTGCAGGGCAATCTGCCACTGGACGAGCTGGCCAGGATCGTCGCGGACATCGCACCGCCTGTCTTGGTGACGTCTTGTGCCAATTTGCCGCTGGCAGTCTCGCTGGTCGCCGGAGCGCCGACTATCCGTAGCGTCATCGTGATGGATTTCGAGCCGCGCGACGATTTCGAGCTGGCGCAGTTCAACAGCGCTAAGATGCAGATTGAAAGCACGCGCGCGGGCATTTCCTTCGCCACCCTGAACGAACTGGTCGCGTTCGGAAGCCAGTTTTCGTGGCAGGCACCCGATGCTGCACCGATCGGCGACAACAGAATCGCCGGCCTGGTCTATACGTCGGGGGCTACCGGCACGCCGAAGGGCGCAATCCTCGACGAAGAGTCGACCAAGATATATTGGACCGAAGGCGTCCGCGGCCTGCCCAAGATTACCGTCGCCTATCTGCCGATGAACCATCTGATGGGCCGGCACGCGGTCTATTCGACGATCTCGCAGGGCGGCACCGTCCACTTCACGCTGAAGGACGATCTGTCGACCCTGCTCGAGGACATCCGCCTCGTCCGTCCGACGATATTGTCGTTCATCCCGCGCGTCGCGCAATCGATCTTCCAGCATTACCGGATGGAAGTCGCGCGTCGCATCGGCCGCGGGATCGACGTCAAGGATGCGCGCGCGGCAGTGATTGGCGAAATGCGGCGGACCTATCTCGGCGACCGCCTATGCATCGGAACGATCGGCGGAGCGCCGACCGCGCCCAACGTGCTGGCGTTCCTGCGCGGCTGTTTCGAGATGGCGATTACCGAAAGCTACGGAAGCACCGAGAGCGGCGGTCTCACCGTCGGCGAGAAGACGATGGACAATGTGACCGACTATAAGGTCATCGACGCACCCGAGCTTGGCTATCTGGCGTCCGACAAACCGTTCCCGCGCGGCGAGCTATTGCTCAAGACCAAGTCGCAGATCTCGGGCTATTTCCGCAATCCCGAGGCGACCGCGCGACTTTTCGACGACAACGGGTTCGTGCGCACCGGCGACATCGTCGAGGAACGCGGCCCGGGCCAAATCGTCTGGCTGGACCGGAAGAACGAAGTGCTGAAGTTGGCGCAGGGCGAATTCGTCGCGATCGCCCACCTCGAATCCATTTTCGAAGGCGGCGATGCCGTGATCAGGCAGATCTTCGTCTATGGAAATCCGCTTCAATCCAACCTCCTGGCGGTCGTCGTTCCGGAGCTGGAGATCGCCGCAAGGCGGCTCGGCCGGCCGATGACCCTGCCAAACCTCCGTCAGCACATCCGCGCGACCTTGCAGAGAGTCGGAAAGGCCGCGAATCTCAGGAGCTTCGAGATACCGCGCGAGGTGATCATCGAAACCGAGCCGTTCACGACCGAAAACGGACTGCTGACCAATGTCGGCAAGCCACGCCGGCCGCAGCTCAAGCAGAAATATGCGCCGCGGCTGGAGAAACTCTATGCGGCAATCGAACGCCGCGAGCGCGCGGCCCTGCTGTCGCTCAAGGATGCGGACTCGACCGACAGTGTCGCCGGGAAGATTGCCAAGGCGCTGACGGCGGCCCTGGGTCTTGGCCAGGTAGACCCGTCGACACGGCAAAGCTTCGCCGAGCTGGGCGGCGATTCATTGAGCGCGGTTTCGTTGTCGCTGCTGCTCGAGCAAATGTTCAACGTCGCAGTTCCGGTGGGCGCGATCCTCAGTCCGACCGGAAATATCGCGACATGGGCGCAGCTGATCACGACCGCGCTCGCAAGCACCGGCGACCGCAAGGCGGCCACGCGCGCGAAGATCGATGGTCATAGCCCGGTCGTCCGCGCACGCGACGTCAGGCTCGACGCGCTGCTCGACATGGACGCGTTTAAGGTGGTCTCGCGGGAGGCCCCGGCCGGTACGAAATCGATCCTGCTGACCGGAGCGACCGGCTTCCTCGGCCGGTTCCTTTGCCTGGCGTGGATGAAGCGGCTGGCGCCGGACAATGGCAAGGTCATTTGCCTGGTCCGCGCGCCCGATGCGGCGCTCGCCAGGCAAAGGCTGGTCGATTCGCTGATTGGAATGGACCCAGCGCTGGACAGGGAATTTCGCGCGCTTGCGCGCGACACGCTGGAAGTGGTGACGGGCGACCTGGCCGAGCCTTTGCTTGGCCTGAACGGAAGCGACTATGAGCGGCTTGCAACGAGTGTCGACCAGGTCGTTCACGCCGGCGCGCTCGTGAACCATGTGCTGCCTTACCAGCATTTGTTCGAACCAAATGTCGTAGGAACCGCGGCGCTGATCCGCTTCGCGCTGACCGGACAGCGCAAGCGCTTCGACTTCATATCGTCGGTGACCGTCGCGCGGATCGGCGATGACGCCGGAGCGGCGAGCGAGGACGACCCGCCGGCGCCGAGCATCATCCTGAAGGACGGCTATGCGGCGGGATATACGGCGAGCAAATGGGCGGCCGAAATGCTGCTCAGGAATGCGCATGAAGAGCATGGCCTGCCAGTCACCATTTTCCGGCCTTCGATGATCCTGGCGCACCGGACCTATCGCGGCCAGGTCAATTTGCCGGACATGTTTTCGCGATTGCTGTACAGCATCGTCGCGGCCGGAGTCGCGCCCAAGACCTTTTACCGCGGGCATGCCGGCAGCGGTCCGTCGGGCGCGCATTATGACGGACTTCCGGTCGATTACGTCGCCGATTTCATAGCCAATGCAAGTGGCCGCGCGGGCAAGGGCTTCGCGACATATAATGTCGTCAACATGCATGACGACGACGTGTCGCTGGACCGGATCGTCGACTGGATCGTGTCGGCCGGCTATCCGGTCGCACGCGTCGCCCACCGGCAGTGGTTCAAGGATTTCGAGGCAAAGCTGGGCGCGCTTCCCGACGTCCAGCGCCAGCATAGCGCGCTGCCGATTATGGCGGCATTCCGGACGCTCTATCCGGCGCGGACCAAAAAGATCGGTAGCGCAGGCTTCGAAGCTTATGCTCGCGAATGCGCCGGCGCGGACATCCCGCATCTGACCGAGCAATTCGTCCACAAGATTCTTGATGACCTGAGACTGCTGACGTTGATACCCAAGCCATAAGCGGCAAGGCAATTGCGATGCATATCCACGTCATCACCCACGCGCTGGACGATTTCGACGGCCACGATCATTATATGCTCGCGCCGATCGTTGCCGCGATGCGCGAGGACGGTCACACCGTTAGCTTCGGCCGCGGCGTGGAGGAATCGCCGCCGCCGGCCGACCTCGCGATCATGCATGTCGACCTGACCGTCGTTCCGCCCGAATATCGCGAATATGCCGCGCAATTTCCCAGATGCGCCAACCTGGCGGTCGATGACATATCGAAACGAAGGATCAGCGACGCCGTGCTGACTCCAGACAGCGACTGGACAGGGCGCGTCATGGTCAAGGCGAACCTCAACTGCTCCGGCATTCCCGAACGGCGCAGGGGATTGGTCAGCCGCCTGAGGAACGCGAGCGCGTTGCCGGGCAAACCGGCCCAATATGCCACCTACCGGTCGTTCGCAGCCGTACCCCCCGCCATTCGCGACGACCCGGAGCTGATCGTCGAGCGATTCGTGCCGGAAAAGGTCGGTGATTTCTTTACATGCCGCTTCTGGACCTTCAGCGGGGAGGCGGAAAGATGCACGCAGGTGTTCACGCAGCAGGGACCGATCGTGAAAGCCTCCGGGCTGTCGCATTTCGAATATTGCGAGGTGCCCGAAGCGATGCGCGAGAAGCGTGCGCAGCTCGGCTTCGATTATGGCAAGTTCGACTTCGTCATCCACGATGGCGAGGTAATATTGCTGGATGCAAACAAGACGCCGGGAACGCCGCCGGTGTCGAACAAGAGCCAGTGGCCGATCGACTATGCGCGGGGGTTGATCGGGCTGGTGGAGTGAGGGCGCGATTAGATATCGCGCCTGCGCATCGCCACCGTCGGACAATATTGCGACTGGGTGTAGGTGCCGAAGCTGGTGCCCTGAATCTCGAACCAGGGTGCGACGCTTTCCGCAAGCTGATCGAGCGTCGGGAAGTTGAGCCGCATTTCGCTGCCGTCGTCGCAATCGGCGCGGTCGATGTCGGTGCGCGACCAGCCGGTGACTCGTGCGAGATGATCGCGGTCGGGGAACAGCCTTTGAAATTCGCCATGCAGCTCGGCGAGCTTCACCAGCGTCCCCTCCCCAGCCATCGACAGCGTGAACGGCATACGGAACGCGGCACTGTGTGGAAATTGGCCGCGCAGCGCGGCGGCGCCGATTTCGTCGATCGACGGCATCGGCGGACGTTTGACGAAGCAGCGGATGGCGAGGATGCCGCCGGGTTTGAGCACGCGGTGCAGTTCGCGAAGGACAGCCGGCAGATCGTCGAAATCCGACAGCGCGTTGAAGCTGCCGTCGCCGACCGCGGCATCGACGCTGGCATCGTCGAGTGGCATGTCCTGCCAGTGCGCGCGCACCACGCGCGACGGGATGCGCGGGTTGGGCCGCCACATCGATTCGATGATCGACGGGCTTGCGTCGACCGCGACGAGGCTGGCGGCAGGCCAGTTTATCTGCACGGTCTCGGGCGTGACGCCCAGGATCAGCACCGACGATCCCGGCGCGGCGAGCGCGTCGGCCGTCGCGGCGAGCATGGCCGCATCATCCTCGGCGGTCGGGCAAAAGGGTGCGCGCCGAGCCGCGACCGGCAATGCGGACTGCCGCCAATTATCTTCCTGCGCGATAGGTCCCTCCCGCATCGACGTGCTGCCCTCTGGCACAAGCGCAGTGACTGCGCCAATAGCCCATACTCTAGCCAAGGACCGTGGGTACGGGCTAGATATCGGCGCGCTGCAGGGGGGCCTGCCGCCACAGGGGGAAGACAGTGAACCGCTTCAACGCGAAGGTCGGCATAGGCGCGGCCATTTTATCGATAATGTCGGCGACGCCGGCTTATGCCGAATCCGCAGGCGCGGCTGACGCGGCGCCCGGCGACGAGATCATCGTCACCGCGCAGTTCCGCGAGCAGGATGTGCAATCGGCGCCGCTGGCGATCACCGTGGTTCCGGGCGAACTGATCGCGGCGCGCGGCCAGACCAGCATCAGCCAGATCGCCTATCAGGCGCCCAACGTAACGCTGAAGCCGCAGGGCCAGTCCTATGGTCCGTCGCTCGGCGCATCGATCCGCGGCGTCGGCCAGTTTGACTTCAATCCGGCGCTCGAGCCGGGCGTCGGCATCTATGTCGACGACGTCTATTATGCGACGCTCACCGGATCGATCCTCGACCTGCTCGACCTCGAGCGCGTCGAGATATTGCGCGGGCCGCAGGGAACGCTGGCCGGCAAGAACAGCATCGGCGGCGCGGTGAAGCTCTATTCGATCAAACCGCAGAACGAGAACTCGGGCCGCGCACAGCTCGGCTATGGGTCGCGCGACCGCATCGACGTGCGCGGCATGATCAACCTCGCGCTCACCCCCGACCTGGCGATCCGCATTGCCGGCGTGTCCAAAACGCAAGGCGGCTACGTGAAGCGGCTCGACTATGGCTGCGTGTTTCCGGGCAGCGGCATTCCGCCCACCGGGCGTTCGAAGAAGAACTGCCTGCTCGCGCGCGACGGCAATGTCGACTACCAGGGCGTGCGCGGCCAGCTGCGCTACGCGCCCTCCGCGGACCTCGAGATCAACCTCGCCGCCGATTATTCGAACGACAGCCGCCACACGGCGGGATCGGTGCTGACCTTCTTCAACTATACCGGCGCGGGCGACATCAATCCTTATCCGGTGCCGGTGACCTACAGCCAGTTCCTGTGCGGCAAATATTGCAACTATGCGACCTATGAGATCCTGCCCGACGGCGGCCGGCCGGGCGCCGCCTTCCCCGACAGGGCAAGCTTCAAGGGCTATGGCTTTTCGGGCCATGTCGACTGGAAGGCGGGCGACCATCTGACGATCCAGTCGATCACCGCCTATCGCCACTATCACGCATTGTTCACCAACGACGACGACGTGTCGCCGCTGTCGCACAGCCTGGGCCTCAGCGACCTTCGCTTCCATTCGTTCAGCCAGGAATTGCGCGCGATCGGGACGATCGGCGCATTCGACTATGCGGCCGGCGGTTTCTACATGGACCAGAAATCGGTCTACGCGACGCAGCAGATATTGCGCTACGCATCGCCGCCCGGCGTGCTCGTCTATGGCGACGATCCGGTGAAGGCGAGCACCAAGGCTTTGTTCGGCCACCTGACCTGGCACGCGACCGACCGACTGAGCGTGATGGGCGGGCTTCGCTACACCGACGAGAAGAAGACCTATGCGTTCATCCGCAAGAACCCCGACGGCACCCCGAACAGCGCGGTCGACGGCGTGGTCGGCAGCTATGACGGGCCGACCAGCGACCGGATCGACTATCGCGCCGCGGTGCAGTTCGACGTCACCGACCAGGTGATGACCTATGCGCAATATTCGACCGGCTTCAAAGGCGGCGGCGTGAGCCCGCGCCCGTTCGCGCCGCTGCAGGTGCGATCGTTCGGGCCGGAGAAGATCGGGTCGTGGGAAGTCGGGCTGAAGACCGATTTGTGGGATCACCGCGCGCGGATCAACCTGGCGGCATTCCTGTCCGACTATAAGGGCGTGCAGCTCTCGCTCGGCTCATGCCCCGAATATAATCCGACACCGCCGGGACCGGGCGTTCCCTTCCCCTGCGCGCTGATCAGCAATGCCGCCGATGCGCGGATCAAGGGCTTCGAGGCCGAGGCGACGCTGCGGCCGCTGGAGCGGCTGTCGATCGAGGCGGCGCTGAGCTACCTCGACTTCAAATATAAGGCCGGCTTGATCCGCCCGACGGCGGGCGGCGTGACGCGGCCGGCGGGTCCGCAATATGGCGACCGCCCGCCCTATGTCCCCGAATGGAAGTGGAGCGTCGGCGCGCAATATGAAGCCGACGCGGGGACGTGGGGTACGATCACGCCGCGCATCGACCTGACCTGGCAGGGCGCGCTGTTCAGCAATGGCAGCAACCGGACGGTGGCCACGCCGACCCGGGCGCGCAACAAGATCCCCGGCTACCTGCTCGCCAATGCGCGGATCAGCTGGAAGAACCGTGGCCAGGACCTTGAGGTCGCCGCCGAGGTCACCAACCTGTTCGACAAATATTATTATCTGACCCTGTTCGACCTGACCCCGAACAATGCGGGAGTGGCAGCAGCGCAGCCGGGACGGCCACGGGAGTGGGCGGTGACGGTTACGAAGAGGTTTTGAGGCCTCAACTTCCCACGGTAGGTTTCGGCATGAACGCGTGTAGGGTGAGCCACACCTTTCGGGAGCTTCGCTATGACGAACATGCCTTGGAGCCGGGCGTTGCTGCTGGCAGCGGCAGCGCTGACGACGGGCGGGACATCGGGTGCTGCACCCACGCAGCAACCGGGCATTTCGCGCACCGACCTGCAGCGGCACGACCTCAGCATCGACGGACGCGAAATGGTGCAGGTGCGGGTCGACTTCGCGCCCGGCGTGATCGCGGCGCGGCACCGGCATCCGGGCGAGGAGATCGTCTATGTGCTCAAGGGGTCGCTCGAATATGATGTCGAGGGGCAGAAAGTGGCGGCGCTGCACCAGGGCGACGTGCTGTTCATCGCGGCGGGCGCGGCGCACAAGGTGACGAACATCGGCACCGGCGATGCGTCGGAGCTGGCGACCTATATCGTCGAGAAGGGCAAGCCGCTGGTGGTGCCGGCGCCTTAGGTGAGGAGACCCTGAGAGGCCTACGCTTCGACAAGCTCAGCGTGAGCGTGATGGAGGACGGGACACATTCTCCCCTACCGCAAGCGGGAGGGGATTAAGGGGTGGGCATTCAGGATTAGGGCTGGTCCTTCTGGTCATGGGTGGGTGTGGAGTCCGTTTGCCCACCCCTGCCCCTCCCGCAAGCGGTAGGGGAAAGTAACCTAAGCCCGCGGCATCGGCCCCGGGACGAAATTTAGCGCTACCCCATTCATGCAGTAGCGCAGGCCCGTCGGCTGCGGGCCGTCTTCGAAGACGTGGCCGAGGTGGCCGGCGCAGCGGGCGCAGTGGACTTCGGTGCGGCGCATGCCGAGCGTGCTGTCGGTGCGGGTGCCGATAGCGCGCGGGAGATGATCGTAGAAGCTCGGCCAGCCGGTGCCGCTTTCGAACTTGGTCCGCGAGCTGAACAAAGGCAGGCCGCAGCCGGCGCAGGTGAAAGTGCCCTTGCGATGCTCGCGCAGCAAGGGGCTGGTGCCGGCCATTTCGGTGCCTTCCTGGCGCAGCACGGCGAAGGCGGCGGGCGACAGGCGCTTGCGCCATTCGGCCTCGGTCAGCGTGAAGGTCGGCGCGGGCCCGGACGCGGCGATGGCCGGCCCGTCGAACAAGCCGCGGGTCAGACAGACCGCGATGGCGCCGGTCGCGACCGCGCCGGCAAGCCCGATCAATCCGCGCCGGGACAGCTGATCATGATTCATTTCAAGCTCTCCTTGCCATTAAATAAGGTTGGCGGACCGCCGGTTCCAGAGCGGCGGCCCGCCTCCCCACTCGGCCCGATCGGGGAGGGTGATCGGGCCCCTTTTGCTTCCTACGGCATCAGCACGGTGTCGACGACGTGGATCACGCCGTTCGACTGCATGACATTGGCGATGGTGATGTGGGCCTTGCCGCCCTTGGCATCGGTCAGCCACCAGCCGCCCTTCCTGTCCTTCATCGCGGTGAGCTTCTCGCCCTCGACGGTGGTGAGCGTGGCGGTGCCATGGTGCATCTTCGCGTTGGCGGCGATGTCTGCGGCGGTCATGCGGCCGGAGACGACGTGATAGGTCAATATCTTGGTCAGCATGGCCTTATTCTCGGGCATCACCAGGGTGTCGACGGTGCCGGCCGGGAGCTTGGCGAAAGCTTCGTTGGTCGGCGCGAAGACGGTGAACGGACCGGGGCCCGACAGCGTATCGACCAGGCCGGCGGCCTTGACCGCGGCGACGAGCGTGGTGTGATCCTTCGAATTGACGGCGTTCTCGACGATGTTCTTGGCCGGATACATTGCTGCACCGCCGACCATCGGATTTTTGGCGAGCGCGATGCCGCCGCCGGCGAGCATCAACGCGCCGGCAAGCGCGGCAGAAATGGTGCGGGTATGAAAATTCATGGGGCTTCCTCTTATAGCTAGCACTCCAGCTGGAGATGCGGAGGAAGCTACGGAGCCCGGACCGATCCGGATGCAGCCAGCGGTCAGATCGTCGAAATTTTTCCGGAAAGGACCGGGGCCGCGCTCGGCGCGGCGTGCGGCGCGGTGGCCGGATCCTCCATCGTCACCGCGAGCGTCGCGCCCTCGCGGATGAAGCCGCGCATCTCGGCACCGACCGGCATGTCGCTGCGCTCGCGCGCGATCATGCCGAGCGAGCGCGGCACGCCGTCGGCAGGGATGATCCACAATTCGGGCGCCTTCGATGCATCGCGCATCTCGGCGCGGCCGACATAGAGCATGCCCTTGTCGGGATTGTAAGCGATCGACACCATCGGCATGTCGGGCGCGCCGGTGAGCTGCGCCATCGTGACCTGCGGACGCGGCGCGGGCGCCTCAGGCGTGCGGACCAGGATGAACAAAGCCAGGCAGGCGGCGAGCGCGGTGGAGCCAAGCGCCCCTGCCCGCCAGAAGCGCAGGCTGCGCACGATGGCGGACGGCGGGTTGCCGGAGACACGCGCCTCGATCGCATCCCACAAGCGCGCCGGCGGCCGTTCGGCAGGGATAGCGTCGAGCAGGGGTGCGAGGCGATGCCCCCATGCCTCGACCGCAGCCGCGAAGGCAGGATCGGACAGGCACAATCGAAGCGCCTCGGCGCGCGCGTCGCCATCGAGCAGGCCAAGCGCGAGCTCGGCGGCGAGGTCCTCGTGACGGGACGGCTCGGGGGCGTCAACCATCGCCCAGGCACTCCTTGAGCTTCTGCATGCCGCGCCGGATCCAGCTCTTGACCGTGCCGAGCGGTGTCGCGGTTCGTTCGGCGAGCTGCTGATAGGTCAGGCCATCTAGAAACGCCTGGCGGATCACGCCCGAATGCGCCGCATCCAGCCCCTCGAGGCAGGCCATCAGGCGGGTGCGCGCCTCGTCCGCTTCCAATGTCATGTCGGCGAGCGGCGCTGAGTCAGGAACGGCGGCGAGAGCGGCCTCGGGATCCGCATCGTGCCGGCGCGACGCGCGGCGCCAGTCGAGCGCGGCGTTGCGCGCGATCGCGGCCAGCCAGCTGATCGGGCTGGCACGTCCGGCGTCGAACGCGCCGGCGCGCCGCCACACCTTGAGATATACCTCCTGCAAAATATCCTCTGCCGCTTCCCTGTCGCCGGAGATACGAAGGCAAATTCCGAATAGTTTCGCCGAGGTGAGCTCGTAGACGCGGCGCAGGCCGTTCTGATCCCCGGCTGCCGCAGACGCCAATGCGCTCGCCAGGCGCTGCCGCGCTTCATCCCCTGCCGTGCGATCAGCCAGCGCCATCGCTTTTCCTAGGCTGTTCGAGGAGGTGAGATCAACGACGAACCGCCGCGACCAGGCGCGTCTCTGCAGCGCGCCACAATCCGGCAAGGGCGGTCGCTGCGTTCGACCCGGCACGAAGCGCGCCGACCGGACGGCCGCCGATGCTCATCGTCTCGAACCCCCCGGCCATCGGGATGACCGGCCATTCGGGATTTGTGGCGACGCCATCGCGGTGCAGCCTGCGCCGCCTGTCGACCATGTTGAACACCGGCAGGATGCGATCCGGCACGATGCGCCTCTTGTCGAGTTCGTGCTGCAGGTCCTGCAATGCGCGAAGCGCCAGCGGCGAGGGAATGACCGGGACAAGGATCAGGTCGGCGGCGCGCAATATCTGGTCGGTGGTTTCGTTAAAGCCGGGCGGGCAGTCGAGAATCGCGCGGTCGAATTGGTCGGCCATAACGCCGAGCAATTTGGCGAGGCGCGCCTTCTTGTCGAGATCGTGGAGGAAATGATTGAGACCGCGCAGCGAGCGGTCGGCGGCGATCAGCGACAGCCGTTTGATGGGGGTCGCGCGGACGAGATCGTGCGGTGGCGTCTTGCGGGCGAACGCGGCCCGTGCCCCGTGCGAGCGCTTGACCCTGGCGTCGAGCAGGAAGGTCGCAGCGCCCTGCGGATCGAGATCCCACAGCAGGGTCCTGCGCGACGACAAAGTGGCTGAGGCCCAAGCCAGATTGACCGCCAATGTGGTTTTACCAACGCCTCCCTTGAGGCTGTAGACGGCGAGCGTCTTCATCGCACATCGGTATCTACGGGGGGTTGGCGCGGCTGTCGATTGGGATCGGCGATGACGGCAAGGCTACGCTTCGACCCTTCGACACGCTCAGGGCAGGCTGAGCGTGAGCGCGGTTGGGCCTCCCCTACCGCTTGCGGGAGGAAGATTCTGGTGAGGGCTTCCTAATGCTCTTCCGCCGAATTATCATCAAACGGGCCGGGGACGCATTCTTCCATCGCCTCTTTGCCGGGCGTGTCGGCGAGCAGCAGCTTGACGACAAGTTCGCCGCCGCGCAGCAACTCGAAGCTGGTGGCGTCGGCGAATTTAGCGCGGGCGTCTTCGTCGAGATACATCCCGAACATGCCGACCGTGCCGCCCGCGGTCGACGCCCATCCCTCGACCGTCACCGTCCGCTTGGGATCGCCGTTGAAACGCAGCGTTACCTCCGGACGATCCGATTCCGACCAGGCTCTGAAGACGGGATCGCCGATGGTGAGCACCAACAGGCCGGGATCACCAGGGCCGATCGAGGCGCGCAGCCCCTGGTCTTCGTCGCGGCTGAGCCACCAGCTGCAACTGTCCTCATTCTCCCACGGCTTGACCGGAGGATGGTGCGGCGCCGCGGCAAGCAGCGCGAGTGCGAGTACCAGCATCACGCCCTCCTCGCATCGGCATCATATTGCCGCCTGCCGGCGACCCGGACGCTGCGCAGGAAGATGTAGAAACCGCCGAGCACGACGCCAAGCACGATCGGCGTTACCGGCGGATCGCCGCCGGCCAGGAGGATCAGCAGGCAGCCGAGGCCGGCCAGCGCACCGAACAAGATGACCCATTCCATATTATTGTAATGCGCATAGGCGCTGGTGCCGTCGTCGAGGCGCACGCCGTGGATACCGGCCTGGCCGCCGCCGCTGGACAGATAGAAGCGGCCGGTGCCGCCCTTGCGCAGCACGTCGGCGACATCGCCCTTGGCGCAAATCTTGTGCAGGCCGCGCGCGGCGCCGCTGCGATCACGGAAGTTGACCGGGTCGAAGATCGCGAAGCGGCCCTTGGACCGGATCGGAGTCGCCGGATCGATCGTCCCGTCGAGGATCTCCATTGCCATCGCCGCCCTCCCGCCATGGATGCACAGCAGAGGATGACGCGATTTCAGAAAAGCGCAACCCTTCGCCCCGCCGCGAAAGCGACAGCAGTCGCTATTGTTCCTCGATGTAGCTGCGCTTGCCGCCGGGTCCGATCCAGACGCGCATCGTCTTGCCAGTCTCGGGATCGACGAAACGCTCCGGGCTCGGTTCCATCCCATCGACATCGTGGCAGGCGCGATGGCGGTAGCGGCGGTTCTCGAACGCGATGGCGGCAACGATCAGCAGCAGGAACAGCGTCGGCGGTCGCGCCGCCGGTTGTACTATCGAGGCGCCGATCGCGAGGATCAGCAACAGGATGGCGACCGCGAGGATCGAGTTGCGGAGCATCATGACGCTTGCGTCGGCCTGATCTTGACCGCGGTTCCATAGGCCACGACCTCGTTCATCACCTGCCCGAGCGAGCCGGAATCGAAGCGCATCATCACCACCGCATCGGCCCCCATCAGCGCGGCATTCTGGACCAGCCGGTCGAGCGCGTGCCGGCGCGTATCCTCGACGAGCGAGGTGAATTCCTTGATTTCGCCGCCGAAGATCGAGCGCAGGGCAGCCGCCAGATTACCACCGAGGCCCCGGCTTCTGACCACGACGCCGAAGACCTGGCCGAGGCTTTCGGTGACCTGATGTCCGGCAATATTCTCGGTCGTGGTGACGATCATCGGCGCAGCCCTCCTCGAGCGGAATTCTACAGCTCAAGGGCGAAAGCCACAATGCGGGGATTTCGGCTAACGATCGGAGACATGCGCCTCGATCAGCCCTCGAGGATTTCTTGGCCACTTCTTCGATGCTGCCCTCGACGAGCAGATTGTCGCCGCCGACGATGCCGACCTTGGTCTGCCCATATTCGGCCGCGCGCAGCCAGGCGATGTTCGATGCGACCACAAAATAGTCGCCGCCGCGCGACTTCAAATGAAGAAACTTCATCCCGTGCCTCCTGTCATATTAGACGCACCGGTACGACGATGGCGTCAGTTTACGGTTAACGCGCGAAGCGGATATCCCTGCAGATAGCCTTCGCCGCAGCGAGAAGCTTTTCATTATCGTTTCGTCAGCGTTTCGGTTACCTTCTGCTGCACAGAATGAAAGGCAGGAGGGTTGATGAGACGCAAATTGGCGGCCGAGCTGATCGGCACGTTCTGGCTGGTCTTCGGCGGCTGCGGCTCGGCCGTCCTGGCCGCCGCTTTTCCGGATCTGGGGATCGGCTTCGTCGGCGTTTCGCTCGCGTTCGGCCTGACCGTGCTGACGATGGCCTACGCCGTCGGCGGTATTTCGGGCGGTCACTTCAACCCGGCTGTTTCGCTCGGGCTGGCGGTTGCGCGGCGGTTCGAGTGGAAGGAACTCGTGCCTTATTGGATCGCCCAGGTGATCGGCGCGCTGATCGCCGGCGCGGCATTGTTCGTGATCGCTTCCGGACAGGCCGAGTGGACGCCGGGGGGTTTCGCCTCGAACGGCTTCGATGCACTGTCGCCAGGCGGCTTTTCGATGCAGTCGGCGCTTCTGATCGAGGTCATCCTGACCGCCGGCTTCCTGATCGTCATCCTTGGGTCGACGTCCAAGGCCGCGCCTGCCGACTTCGCGCCGATCGCGATCGGCCTGGCGCTCACCTTGATCCACCTGATCTCGATTCCCGTCACCAACACGTCGGTCAATCCGGCGCGGTCGACCGGCGTCGCGGTGTTCGCCGAGACCGGCGCGATCGGGCAGCTGTGGCTGTTCTGGGTTGCGCCGCTGCTCGGCGGCGCGCTGGGTGCAGCGATATGGCGGTTTGTGCTGTCGCCGGGCGAATCGCCGGAAGGCATTGGCCGGAAATAGGCTGGACCTGCGACATAGGGTGCGGCGCTGCCTTCGGCGCCGCATCCACGGCGCAGCACCGTAGTGCGTGCGATCGCAGCGCTCGAATGAGGTTGCGAAACCTTTTTGTTCGTGGTCGACTATCGTCTCGCATGGCTGACACTCTTCCCATCGGGCTCAGCGAGCCATCGCTACTCTCGCCGCTGCGCCATCTGGTATTCCGGGCGATGTGGCTCGCCACGATCGCTTCGAACTTCGGCGGCGTGATCCAGGCGGTCGGCGCTGCGTGGATGATGGTCCTGATCGCCCAGTCGGCTGGCATGGTCGCGCTGGTCCAGGCCTCAGCTACGCTGCCGATCATGCTGTTCTCGCTGCTCGGGGGGGCCGTCGCCGACAGTCTTGACCGGCGGGCGGTGATGATCGCGGCACAATGTTCGATGCTGGCCGTGTCGACCCTGCTGGCGATCTTTACCTGGCTCGGCCTGATCACGCCGGGATTGCTGCTGCTGTTCACCTTCCTGCTCGGCTGCGGCATGGCGTTTCATACGCCCGCCTTGCAGGCGTCGATCGGCGACATGGTGCCGCGCGCCGACCTTGCCGGTGCGGTTTCGCTCAACAGCCTTGGGTTCAACATCGCGCGAAGCGCCGGGCCTGCAATCGGCGGCGCGATCGTCGCGGCGTTCGGCGTAGCCGCCGCTTTCGCCGTCAACGCGTTGAGTTATGTCGGGCTTATCTTCGTGCTCTTTCGCTGGCGTCCGGCCGGCCCGGAATCGACGCTGCCGCGCGAGCGGATCGGCGTCGCAATGGCGGCTGGCGTGCGCTACGTCTGGATGTCGCCGGTCATTAGAGTCGTCCTGATCCGGAGCCTCGTCTTTGCAATCGGCGCGAGTGCCGTTCCCTCGCTGATGCCGGTCATCGCGCGCGACCTGATGGCCGGCGGCGCATTGACCTACGGTCTCCTGCTCGGATCGTTCGGCATCGGCGCCGTCGCCGGCGCGCTCAGCAGCGCATGGCTGCGGCGATCGTGGTCGACCGAGATGATCGTCGGCATGTCCAGCATAGTCATGGCGCTCGCCAGTCTGCTATCCGGTACCAGTTCTCATCTCGCGGTAACGATGCTCGTGCTGCTCGCCGGCGGCGGCGCCTGGTTGCTGGCGCTTTCGACCTTCAATGTTACGGTCCAGCTCTACGCGCCGCGCTGGGTCGCCGCGCGCGCAGTCTCGCTCTATCAAATGTTCGTGTTCGGCGGGCTGGCGATCGGGAGTTGGTGCTGGGGACAAATGGCGGAGGCTTGGGGGATCGGCCCCGCGCTCGCCGCCGCTGCGTGCGTGATCATCACCAGCGCGGCGGTGGGCCTGCGCCTGCCGCTGGCGCCGGCCACCGAGGTCGATCTCACGCCGCTGCGGACTTGGACGGCACCGGAGACCGAGGTTCCACTGGAAGCGCGGAGCGGCCCGATCGTCATCTCGATCGAATATCGCATCGCCTTGGCGGACCGCGCGGCTTTCGTCGCAGCGATGGCGGACCGACGCCGACTGCGGCGGCGCGACGGTGCGCGGCGCTGGTCGCTGTTACGCGACCTGGCCGACGCGGAAGTGTGGATCGAGCGCTTCGAGCTACCGACCTGGCTCGACTACCTCCGCTTCAACAGCCGCGTCACGCAGGAGGATGCAGTGACGCACGACCGGGTCCGCGCGCTCCACGCGGGTCCGGAGCCGCCGCAGGTCAGGCGCATGCTCGAGCGGCAGACCGGATCGCTTCCGGCCGGCCGCGAGCCGGGCGCGCGCGAACTCGCCGACCCGGTCAGCGACATGAGCGGTTCGACTTAAGCGTGATGGACATGAGCCCGCCGGATTGGGTTATCTTGCTGGCAGTCGCGGCGACAACGGTTGTTACCACTCTTATGCTGCCACCTCGGTGGGGGTGGAAGGCGTTGCCGGCGGTCGCCGCAATCGTGCTGGCGATCCTACTCGCCGCGACGGGCTGTATGTTCCTGGTCATAGGTTTTCTACGATCAGGGCGGCTTCCTAATCCATTTCGGATTCCGCCACTGGGCACTGATCATTGTCGCATTCGCGATAACGGTCCTGGCACGTCGCTGGCTTCGGAGGAGCCGCTAGCGGCTAGATCGTCAGGCGGCGACGTCGTGCAGGTTATAGGGCTGCCGGTTCCGGCTGTGCGTGCCCGAGCCGATCATAGCCGTCTCGAGAAGCGGAAGCGCGGTGGCGCAAAATCCGCATTCGGCGGAGAAGCGGCCGATGTACCAATGCGTGCGGCCGCAGCCCGGGCAGTGGTTCACGGTGTCCTGACGGTAAGCAACATGGAAGCCGCGAAGGGTTGGATCGATGAACATTTTGATCTCCTTGGCGGCCGGGTAACAGGACTCGTCGCGGCGACAAACCGTTCTTTTTCATGGATAAATTAACGTTCCGTTTCGTGACACCTTGCGGGAGAGCCTTAACGGCACAGACGCGGCGAACATCCCCGACCGGGGTCGCGCAACATACCAGGGGAGACGGAGCGCCGGTAACCGCAGGATATGGCCGTCAGGATCAGTCCGGGGCCGTGATCGCAATCGCGTCTGCAAAGTCGAGCGAGTGCACGACGGCGTGAAACTCGTCTTCGACGTCAATGCGCTGGTCGAGCCGAAGATGTCCGGTCAGGATGTCTGCGCTGATGATCGACCGCGCTTCCTTGAGCGCAGCGTCGGCCAGCGCGGACAGTTCGAGCATGCGTCCTTCCTCGTCGAGGATAAGATCCACGCCGTCGCGTAAGTGAAAGAAATAGAGTGACATCGCTGCTCTCGCGCTGGGGCGGGAGCGCAATCGTCTCTCAGTCATCAAGGCCCGTGGCAAAACTCGATGATCAAAGGAAGGTACACCCAATCGACGCGGACCGCGACTTTTATTTATGTTTGATCATATGTTAGCGAATAAATGGTCGGCCGTGTTATGGTGACGTTATCGCCGCACCGTTATCCGGGCCATGGCGACCGAGAGATGATTTGTGCTCCCGCCCTCGCAGACGGGAGAATACAGTGGACGAGCTCCGACATCCGCTAGAGCTACTTGTGCGCAACCTGCAGTTGCGTTCGCGGCTGTCGGCGGAGGACCGTGAAGCGATATTGGGTCTTCCCTACACGCTCAGGACGCTGGAAGCGGGATCCTATACCATGCGCGAGGCCGATGCTCCCGAAGTCTGCGCGGTGATGGTTTCCGGTTTCGCATTCCGCCACAAGATGGCGGGGGATGGAGCACGCCAGATCGTCGCGCTGCACATTCCCGGCGACGCGCTCGACTTCCAGAATCTTTGCCTGGACATATCCGACCACAGCATGCAGATGCTGACGCGCGGCGAGGTCGCGCTCATTCCGAGGAACGAGATCAACAAGCTGTCGGCTTTGCGTCCGGCAGTCGCTCGCGCAATCTTGACCAAGATACTGGTCGAGGCTTCGATTTTCCGGGAATGGGTGCTCAACGTGGGCCGGCGCGATGCCAAGACCCGCGTGGCGCATCTTTTATGCGAACTGGCGGTCAGACTCGAGGCTGAAGGGCTCGCCGACGAATATAGCTATCAGCTGCCAATGACGCAGGAGCAGCTTGCCGACGCCGTGGGACTGACGCCTGTGCACGTAAACCGAACGCTCAAGGTCCTTGAGCGCGACGGCTTCCTGACGCGGACCAAGCGCAGCATTAGCTTTCCCAACTGGCAGCAAATGCGCAACGTGGGCGACTTCAACCAGCGCTATCTGCACCTTGAACCGCAGGTCTCGGGCTAACGTGTCCCCAATCAGTCTCGCTGACCGCCGGTGCCTTCGGCCAGCAACTGCTTTATATCCGCGTCGCCCTGATCAGCCATTTCCCTGAGCACCTTCGCAGTGCGTTCGTCGGTAGTGCTATGGGCGAGCCGCCGACATTGCGCCACCCGCCCCCGCATCTTCGCTATCAATTCATCGCGTTCCATCCGCCCTTAACGCCTGTCGTCGGTGGAATTTCAAGTGGAGAGATCAGGGCAGCGCTGCAGTGATGGCCACCGGGTCAGGATTTTTCGAGCGAGGCCGCATGTCTGCAAATCGGCATAGACCACGGTCACTTCTTCCCCTGCGGCAATATCGCGCGCAGCAAGGAAATTGAGATCCGCGTCCACCCGCACGTTGGCGTCCTGGCCTTGCGGAGCCTCGTTGCAATACCAGCCAGGAGTCAGATTGTCGAAATGTGACGGGCAGATCAGCCAGTTGCCGACCGGAATGCAAAAGTCATGATAGAATTGCCGGTCGGCTGGACAGAGCGCTGCGGTTTCCAGGTCCGAGGCCGCTACCCAGACCAGTTCCGAGCGATCATTGGCGAAGATGTTGGTTCCTTCCGAAATTGACCGGATGGCGAAGACACCAATGCCGTGGATCGCCGACGGCCCCAGCCGCACGTAGAGATTGTCGTGCGGCATATTCGGTTTCGCGCTGTCCGGCCGTCCAACCGTCATTCCGATTGCCAAAGCGAAATGCGTCGCCCAAATCGACCGCCGGTTTTGGCAGTGACGGGAGCCTGGCATCGACTCACGCCACCGCCGCCCTCATCCATGCGCATCGTGGATTCGGCTTCGAACTGGTCCGCAAGGCGGGTCAAGCCAGCTTGAAGCCTTCCTTGTTCATCGCCAAAGTCACATGCTTGTTGCCATCGTCACCAAGGGTGCGGTGAAGCTCCGGAAAGATGGTGTCTTCCTCCTCGCGAATATGCCTTTCAAGCGCGTCGCGAAACGTCCGAACCTCGGTTAGCCAGGCCGCGCTGTCCCGGGGAGTGTCGGTCAGATTGAACAGATGCTGCTTCACATATGCATGGTCGTGGCTCAGCGCGTCGGCGGCATCGGTCTGACCATGCTGCCGCATCGCGGGATAGACCACATTTTCTTCCTGAAATGCATGCTTACCGAGCGCATGCTTGAGCTGCATCAGAAGCAAAGACCGCTTCCTGGCCTGATCATTACCGGTCGCCTCGATCGCATCGAAGATTTTCAGCGTCATAGCATGCTCTGCCTTGAGTCCCTCCATCCAGTCGCCAGCCACGGCAGTCACCCCCTGCACCGCCACCTTGCGCGCCAGATTGGCAGTCAGACCGGCCACAACGCCAACGGCGGCAGCACCGATAAATGCACCGGCGTTCGATCCCGCACCGGCACGGGCCTTAGCTACAGTCGCCATATTTTCCTCCTTTGATTTAGTGGCCCAACGCCGGAGTTTTGATGAAGTTTCAGAATGATTTAGCGTCGCACGTTAGACAGCGAAGCCTGATGCTGATTAAGACGCCGCGCGCCCGGATGCCGTATATTGAGTCGTTCTCAACTGGGGCCGCGAATATGCGAGAATGGTTGACACTGCTTGGGCAGGCGAGCGCGGTTGCCGCGGGCCTCGCCGCCGGCGCGATATTGATCGCGTTCATGATCACCTAGGTCGGGCCTTTGAAGCGCTGCGACGCAATTCCTCGTCGGCTTCGTCGATGGCTTTCAGCAGATCATTGAAGCATGGTGTCTCGTCGACCGGCCATAGGCGTGTGAACTCCTGGCCGAGAACATCCAGATCCCGCTGGGTGAGCAGACCCACAGCAACCACGCGTTCCACAACCACGACTATTCTCCGGCGGACACGACCGGAAGAACCATCCTGCGTTGCTAAAGTGCCCAGCGCGGTGGGGAATTGCGGTCAACTGACCTCGATTACCTCACGAATCGGGATGTTGAGCACCGGCGGCCGTGGTCATCCACGATCTCGATCCGGTGCACGAAATGGACAGGATGTCCGTGCCGTTCCAATCGCAGACTGGCTCGCCCGCGCCGTTGATCGCATCGTCACGCGCAGCGGCAGTGTCAGGGCAAATCGCAGCCCTCGTCGTCATGCGTGACGCGATCGTTATAATATTGGGGAAACGAGATCGGGAAACAGCCGGAGGCGAGCTGGTTTCGAGCCAAACTCTCGTCTGGAAACCAGGCTGCGGCCGACATATTTTGCTCGGCCGAATTTCAAGCTCTGCTTCAGCAACGGGGCAACCATTACGGTGCCGCGTCGTTCGGACATGCGCATGTCCACATTGATCCAATCAGAACTAGGTCCGCTCGCGCGAAAGCTTCAATTGTGGAGGGCGCTGGAACCGCCCGAACTGGAGGCCGTGCTTCGGCTGCCCTGTACCACTGCGGCGATCAGGCCTTCGCAATATATCGTCCGCGAAGGCGATATAGCGAAGCATTCATGCCTGCTGCTATCGGGCTTCGCGTTCCGGCAGAAGCTTGCCGGCGACGGCGAGCGATCGATCTGCGCGATCCACATGAAGGGCGACATGGTCGACCTGCAAAACTCGCTGCTCGGTCATGCCGACCATAGCGTCCAGGCGCTGACCGAGGCGCGCGTTGCTTTCATACCGCGCGAGGATATCGTCGGCCTCGCGCTTGCCTGGCCCCAGGTCGGACTGGCGATGTGGCACGATACTTTGGTCGACGCATCGATCTTTCGCGAATGGGTGCTCAACATTTCGCGCCGCGACGCGCTGACCCGGATCGCGCATATATTGTGCGAGTTCGGAATGCGGCTGGAAGCGATAGGCCTCGGTACGCGTCACAGCTACGTGTTCCCGATGACGCAGGAGCAGTTGGCCGACGCCACCGGTCTTACATCGGTGCACGTCAACAGGATGCTGATGGAATTGGCACGGCGCGGCCTGATCGAGCGCGAATTTCGCCAAGTCAGGGTGGCGGATTGGGACGCGCTCCGCAGGGCGGGCGACTTCGACGAATCCTATCTCCACCTGGACCGCGCCGGCGTGGAGCAATGAGCCACGGATCGGGATTATCCAAGGAGGCCCAGTCGTTCGACGACCGAAAAGTCGGTAGCGGCCAAGCGATCCCCGATGTCGAGGCGATAGCGCATGTTGGGGATGTGGATGCGGCGTGCACGAGCATAAGCCTCGGCTTGCGCCTCCCCGATCGTAGCCCCGCAGCCGGTGACGACCATCGTCCAGCCATATAGACCGGACGTTTCGAGTTCGCCGTTCGTCAGGCCGATCTCGCCGAAATGGAGATTCTCCCTATCCGCGTCGTCGAGCGCTCCGAGAAACTGCACCGGCAGTCCGGTCGGCGCATCCACGTCCTTGAGCGAATAAGGAAATGGCGGTGTCGTAAGCAATATGCCGACCGAAAAGCCGGGCCGCGTCGTGAACCGCTCGCAGCTGTGCCCGAGCATGATGCGAAATAAATCGGCCCAGGGCGTTTGCTGTAGCGGCGACAGGACCGCGAACCCCGGATAGCCGAAGCGGCAAGTGAACTCGAGCGGCCAGATACCCTTTTCGTTGACGATCGTGTTGAGATTGACGTAGCCGACATGGCCCTTCCCACGCAGCAATGGCTCGACGCGGCCCAAGGTACGCTCGAAAAAGGCGGTGCTGCGATCGAAGGTCGCGACGGTCCCCATTTCACCGGTCAGTTCGCCCATGTCGCCGGCAAAGAAGCGCTTGTGCTCCCAGTCGAGGCAAACGGGACGAAGGAAATGCGTGCCATCGAAATAAGCGCCGACGCCCATTTCTACGCCGGCGATGAAGTCCATCAGGATGAAGCTGCAGTCGCGGTTGCTGCCCCGCCGCAGCATCGCGCGCACGTCGCGGCCGTCGGCGAGCTGGCCGATGTAATTGTCGCTCGAGGCAAAATCCGGGCCGCTGAACTTGAGCACATAGCGCTTCGGATTGTCGGCGATGAACGCATCGGCCGCAGCAGCATCGGAAAATTCATGCACATGCCCGGCCGGGAACCCGTGCTCCGCAAGCAGCGCCTGCGCGAAGGCGCGGTCGTTCTCGAGCCGATCGCCGAACTCGCTGCCGCCGATCACCTGCAGGCCGTCGGCTCGCAAGCCATCCTGGATCGCGCCGAAGCCTTCCGAAACAGCCTCGAATATGATCACACCGTCCTTGCCAGCAGCGCGGATCCACTCAATCTCGTCGCGCCAATCCTCGACGCGTGGGATAAGGCCGGCCATCGTCCCCTGTGCGTACGGCTCGCTGACAGCGATGCGGACGTCATGCCCGTCCTCCTGGAGGCGCAGATAGAGCGCGCCGAGGTCGCAAGTCTCGGTGACACCCAAAAAGCGCATCAGCGGCGCTCGAAAATGGCGGCGATCAGCGCGATGCGATCGACCGCCGCATAAGCCGGGCGCTCGAGTTCTTCGCCGAAGACATCGGGGTCAAGCTCGCGGTAGCGCAAAGTGCAGTCGTTCGTCGCCGCCAGCCCGCGCAACTGCGCTTCCATTTCGTCGTGTCCGGACACGATCGCACTTCCCGAATAGAGAATAAGACGGCCCGAACCGGCAAGGCGCGGCAGAATCTGCACCGCCATCGCGACGGTGACGGCGCCGCCATGCAGAGCCCCGCCATGGCGATAGCTGCGTTCGAGGTCGTCGATGATGTAGGGCGGGTTGGCAAGCGCAAGGCCGATCGGCCGGGCCATGCCTTCCAATCCATCGGCAACCAGCGTGGCCGCGGCGACATCGGCGGCAGCCGCGTTGATCCGGGCAAATCGCATCGCCTTCGGGTTGATATCGGTCATCAGGATCTCGACCCCGGGCCAAGCCTGGCCGACCACGATGGCGCCTACGCCAACGCCCGTGCCGACATCGACGACCAGCTGTCCTTGTGGCGGCGGACGATCGGAAAGCTCGGCCTCGATCAGGCGCGCAAACCGATAGCTGTCCGGCCCGAAGAAGGTGTCGTCGCGATCCGCGGTCGGGAAAGCGGAGTGAATGTAGAGTGCATTGCCCAGGCTCGAGACGCGAACAAGACTGCACAGGAGACCGGCCCGATCGCCGATCATCCCGGCGCCGCGGAGATAGTGCTCGATCTCGGGATCGATCGATCCCGGCTCGAACGGCAAGCTCCAGCCCAGGACGTCTTCGACACAGCGCGCCTTTCGGCGGTCAGGCCGGGCGACAACCCGGGCGTGGCTCGCCGGCGTCGGCGTCACGAAGCTGTAGCCGCGGCGTGCAAGCAGGTGGAGCAGCGCCAGCAGATCGCGATCGGCGGCCTCGGTCAAAGTCGATGCTGGTGCGGACATAGTGATCGCCGCGAGATAGCGATGTCGAAGGCCGCGGTCGATCCGGGAGTGTCATCATGTTCGGCGCGCTAGGCTGCCTGGAATGACCTAACCTGCTTTAGGCTGATTTATCAGGAACAAAGCCGGACCAGGCTCGCTTGTCCGCATAAGCAAGCTCACCGGAACGACACATTATATGGCGACCAAATTCGATACGAGAGCCGACGCACCGGCTTCCCAGTTTCTCAACCACAGGTTTCAGGCGGCGCTCGCGGCCTGGAACCGCCAGCGTCTCGCACCCGCGCTGCCAAGCAGGGACTGGCAGGCGACCATCGACACCGACGCCAAGATGCAGCGGCTCGAGGGGGCATTCCTGGAGGAATTACGCCTTGCCGTCGCTGACGAGGCCGCCGCCGTCCCAACCGACGCGCACGGGTTCACAGCCTGGTTCGAACGCCTCCGCGAGACCGGCCCGGGCCAAGACGATCCTCTGTTCCCCTGGCTCGCCGAAACTGCGAGCCTTGCCCAGATGCGCTGGTTCCTGACCCAGGAGGCAGCTGGCGAGGCCGGTTTCGAGGATTTGACCGCGCTGACCCAGGTCAAGCTTCCAGCCCGCGCCAAGCTTGAGCTTGCGCGCAATTATTGGGACGAAATGGGGCGCGGCAATGCCAAGGGAATGCACGGCCCGATGCTCGACCTGCTGGTCGAGGCACTGGACCTGCGGCCCGATATCGCGACAACAATGTGGGAAAGCCTTGCGCTTGCCAATGCGATGACCGCGATGGCGACTTCGCGCCGCTATGCTTTTCATGCGATCGGCGCGCTGGGCGTGATCGAGCTGACTGCGCCCGACCGTTCGGCGGCCACCGCCGCAGGGCTGCGGCGACTGGGAGTCGGCGGCAAGCAGCGCCATTATTTCGACCTGCACGCAGTGCTCGACGTCAAGCATGGCGCGGCATGGATCGAGGAAGCGATCGTTCCACTCGTGGCCGAAGATCCGCGCCGGGCAACCGCAATGGCCGAAGGCGCGCTGATCCGCCTAAGGTGCGGCGCGCGCTGCTTCGAACGCTACCGCGCCGAATTCTTCAGCCGCGTTTCATAATGCGCATGCCAAGCTCGATGGGCTCGCGCACTCGATGATGCTGGTGCCGACATATGTCGCTCCATCGGCGATCGAGGGCGTCGGCATCTTCGCCGAAGAACCGATTCCCGCCGGCGCGCTGATCTGGCGGCTGGAGCCGAATTTCGACCGGCTGATGTCCCAGGAACAGATTCGCGCGATGTCGTCGCTCCACCAACGGTTCATCGAGCGCTACGGCTATCCGTTCCCCCCCGAGCCCAGCCTGACCGTGGTCGAATTCGACAATGGCCGTTTCATGAATCATTCGGACAAACCGAACACGTGCTTTTCCGATCCGCAGCTCGGCTATTGCATCGGACCGGTCGCGACGCATGAGGAATTGACCTGTAATTATGCGGAATTCGAGCCCGACTTCGCGATGCTGCCCGGGAGGCTTTTCGTCCAACAGGGAGCCGGCAGCTTTCCGTCCCATCGGGCGTGAAGGCATCTGAAATAGGGCGGCCGCCTCTAGATGAAATCATCACCCGATATTGCGATGGCACACCATCGCGCGGCGAATTGTCCCTGGCGAATCCTTCGTGTAGACAGCACGCCGCGCTAAGAAAAAGAATGAAAAAGGGGTCCTGTGTCGTCTTTCTCGATGTCGACCCGCGCGGTCTGGCTGTTGGCAATTGGATTTCTGCTTCTCGTGCTGGGTGTGCTGAGCGCGCTGTGGCTGTCCGACCGGCAGGATCTGGCCGTCCAATCGGTGCGGCATACGCTGGAGGTAGAAAACCGGCTTAACCGCATCCAGATCATCATGACCGACGCGGAGACCGGCCAGCGTGGTTACCTGCTTACCGGCAAGGACGGCTATCTCATTCCCTACAAGGCGGCGTCTGCGGCGTTGCCGATCGAGCTCGATGCACTGCAGGTATCGACCGCCGACAATCCGAAGCAGCGCACGGCATTGCAGCAGCTTCGCCCTGCGATAGACAAAAAGATGGCCGAGCTCGAGAGCAGCCTCGGCATGGCGCAGGCCGGCAGGCCCGGTGATGCGATCACGCGGGTGAAGTCCGGCATCGGCCAAGCTTATATGAGCCAAATCCGCGAGATCATTGCGACGATGACGGGCGAGGAGGAACGTCTGCTCGCTGCCCGGACAAACGCTGCCAACGCGTGGAAGGTCATCGCGCGGTCGGTGCTGATCCTGAGCGCCGCGTTCATCGTCATCCTTGCCTATTTCGCGGTGCGCGAACTGATGCGGTCGGTTCGGACGCTCGCTGCCGCAAACACGCGCCTGCAGGAAGAAGCGCTGGCGCGCAGCCAGGCGCAGGGCCAGATCCAGCAGCTTCAGAAGATGGAAGCAGTGGGCCAGCTCACCGGCGGCATCGCGCATGATTTCAACAATATGCTCGCCGTCGTCATCGGCAGCCTCGACATGGCGCGGCGCCGCTTGACCGGCACCGAGCATCCCAAGCTCGCGGCCAATATCGATAACGCGAAACAGGGCGCCGAACGGGCCGCGGTCCTGACCTCACGGCTGCTGGCGTTTGCGCGCCGGCAGCCGCTCGAGCCCAAGGTGCTGGATCCGAACAGGCTGGTCAGCGGCATGTCCGAGCTGCTGCGCCGCACGCTTGGCGAGACCATCACGGTGGAATCGGTGCTGGCCGGCGGCCTGTGGACCGTGCACGCCGATCCGAACCAGATCGAAAGCGCGATCATCAACCTCGCCGTCAACGCGCGCGATGCCATGCCGGACGGCGGCAAGCTTACGGTCGAGACAGCGAATATGGCGCTCGACGACCATTATGCGGCGGGGCATGACGAGGTGGCGCCGGGTCAATATGTGATGGTGTCGATTACCGATACCGGCGCCGGAATGACGCCCGACGTCATCGAGCGCGCCTTCGAGCCCTTCTACACGACCAAGGAGGTCGGAAAGGGTACCGGCCTTGGCCTCAGCCAGGTGTTCGGCTTCGTCAAGCAGTCGAAGGGCCATATAAAGATCTACTCCGAGCTAGGACGCGGCACGACGATCAAACTCTATCTTCCGCGCCATATCGGCGCGTCCGCAAAAGCCGATATGGCGACGCCGGACGAACCCCTACCGAATGGCAATAATGGCGAGATAATCCTGCTCGTCGAGGATGAGGAGCAAGTGCGGCGGGTCGGTGTCGATGCGTTGCGCGACCTTGGCTATACGGTCATTCACGCAAGCAACGGCAAGCATGCGCTCGAGCAGCTCGAACGGCACGACCGTATCGACCTGCTGTTCACCGACATCGTCATGCCGGGGATGACCGGCTGCGAGCTGGCCGACACGGCGCGCAGCCACCGGCCCGGACTGAAGGTGCTGTACACGACCGGCTACACGCGCAACGCGGTCGTGCACAACGGCATCGTCGACTATGACGTCGCGTTCCTGCCCAAGCCCTTCTCGATCCCGGCACTCGCCCGCAAGGTGCGCGACGTGCTGGATTCGGATCAGGGACGGCAAGAACATGAATTTGCCTAGGACGGTGCGCTGCCGGACATAATCGCCTTGCCGCCACATTATTGCGCGCCTCCGATGCGGCAGCGCATCGAACTTATCGCCGACAGCTACCGACGTCTGCTGGACCAGCCACTGTGTGTCAGCGACGGCAATATCGCTGCTTCGCTGTGGAATGCGGCGGCGGTAATCCTCGCGCATGGGACAGAGGTGGATCCCCTTGTCTTCTTTGCCAACCGGGTGGCGCTCGATGCGTTCGAGATCGGGCTGGACGACATCATCGGCATGCCGTCGCGGCTGACCGCCGAACCTGTGCACAGGGATGAGCGCGCCGCGCTGCTGAACCGCGTGACGATGCACGGCTTCATCAAGGAATATGCGGGCATCAGAATCTCGGCGACTGGGCGGCGTTTCCGCATCGGGCAGGCCATCGTCTGGAACCTGATCGACGCTGCCGGCACGTGCCACGGTCAGGCTGCCACCTTCGCTCGATGGACCGAAGTCTGAACCGTCCATGCTGTCCCGGTTTGGGAGCGATGCTTTCGCCGCGGCCGTAAACGTCTCGATAGGGTCAGACCCCGCGCCAAATATGCTGTGCCAAAATGATCCTCGACCGGTTCGGGACATGTTCCCGATCCGCAAATCATATGGTATGTCATTGAACATAGAGAATTTCGGGGAATTCCAGTTCATTCGACGACCGACCCAGCACCAGAGGAGGGTACATTGGCAGACGTAGGGGCACAGCACGAACAGGAAGCGACACCGTCGACGGTGATCGGTTCCGACATCAAGATCGTCGGCAGCATCGAAGCTTCGGCCGATCTCATGATCGAAGGCAATGTCGAGGGCGACGTCCGCTGCAGGAACCTGATCCTGGGGGAAAAGGGCACGATCAAGGGCAAGGTGTTTTCCGAGCGTGCACGCATCTCGGGCAATATCGACGGCTCGATCGAGACCGGCGACCTGGCGGTCGAAGCGTCTGGAATGCTTTCGGGCGAGGCAGTTTATGCGCGCCTGAAGATCGCCACGGGCGGCATCATCGAAGGCAATCTGACGTGCAAGCGCGAGCCCGAGCAGAAGCTCAAGCTCGTCGAGCCGCCGCTCGAGAAGAAAATCGTCATCGAATAACCTCAAAATTCCGCCGCGCCCGTGAGCATCATCTGCAAGATCAGGGGGCATAGCCCTCATCCGGCAGTCCTGCGGAACCGGACGGCGGAGTTCGGCAGGTGCACGCGATGCGGCGCAGATGTGGTCCGGCGGCCCGGACGGGACTGGACCATGCTCCGAAACCATCGGATAGTCTGGCCGGATGGCCAGCCTCCCGGTGGCGAGGAACGGCCGGCCCCGGACGAGAATCTGGCCCCCGCTGCCGAGGACCTGGCTAACGTCGGCGACGAGGGGCAGGGCGCCGAGCATCCAGCCGATATGGCCGACACCGCGCCCGAACCGGTCCAGCGCAGTGACAGCGACGACTTCATGGAGAAGGACGAAGACGACCTGTTCGAATGGGATCAGCTCGAATTCCGCTCGCCGATGAGCGCCGATGATTTCAAGAAAGAACTGGCGCAAGCCCGCAAGGACGCGCTTGCAAGGCGCAAGCGCGGGCCTCAAGAGAGCAGATTGAACAAAGCTCGGGCCAGATAGGTAATGAGCTTCCAGTCCGCTTTACGCCGCACTTTCCAACCTGCAGACCAGCCGATGTTGCCCGCCGATTTTCCAAAACTGGACAAGATCCGGTTCTTCATCATCGACGACGAGGGACGCCCCTGGTCGTCGGCATGGTTTCTCGACAGCAGGGGCGACGGCGTGTTCGCGGCGCCGCGCTCGCTCAGCGCCTGCAAGCTCGGCCTCCTGCATCGCCCGGTCATCGCCGGCGGCTGCGATTCCGAATTCGGCCGCTCGCGACTTTCGAACAAGGGCGTGATCGTCGGCGAGAAGCCTTCGATACGCTGGCGCCGCCCGGCCACGCCGGCGACCGGAGCAGTCCAGGTGGCTGCGATAAAATTCCCGTCCGACTTCCTCAGTCCGGCATCGCTGCCTCCTCCGGACGGCCGACCCCGGTTCGCGCTGCCGAAGGCACTGCCCGGCGAAGCGACCGAAGTCTCGCTGTTCTACTCGTCCGACACGCCCAAGAAGCTGCGCGACAAGTTCATTGCCCAAGGCATTACGCCGCTTTGCTATTCGCACCTTCCCAACGGCGAATATGCCTCGTTCGCAATGCGACACGTGCGATTTCCGGCCGACTTCAGGAATTCGCCGACCTACAAGCCCGACAGCGTCTGGCCGCTGGGCGAACCGGCCTCCGATGGCAGCCCCTATCGCGGCCGGTCGGTAGCGATTCTGGGGCCCGTCGTGGACGACGATCCGATCACCATCGCGGAATTTGGCGAGGGCACGTACACGCGCTGAATTTGGTCTGGACCGGTCCGGCCAGATGTGTATTTCGACGATATTCGTGCGGAGCCGCGCCATGGAATCCTCGACCGCGGTCATCATCCTGAACTGGAAGCGCCCGCAGAATATCGGCCGCCTGGTGCGCTCTATCGGCGAGGCGCTGCCGAAGGCTGCGATATTCATTATCGATCAGGCAGAGGCGCCGGAAAGGCTGACCGGGCGCACCGACATCCCGCTGGAGCGTTGCTGGGTTCGGACCCGGCCGAATGGCGGCCCCGGCGTGCGCTTCAGGATCGCGGCCGAGCTGCCGTTCGAATATTATCTGTGCATCGACGACGACACTTTCCTGACGGTCGACCAGATGCGCATGCTGATGGCGAGGCTCTATGACGACCCCAGCCGCGCGCACGGAGTCATCGGGCAATTGTTCCGTCCCTGGCGTGAAGGGCTGCAACGCATCCGCTTCAACGGCGGCACCGATGTCAGTTTCCTGAACTGCATCTACGCGTTCACCCGCTCGCGCGCGGTGGAAACGCTCCGGCTGGCGACGACAGCCGGATATTCGACTTGGGAGGATGTGCTTCGTACCGACGACATCCTGCTATCGTCAGCGGGACTGTCGCGCGTGCACGATCTTGGACCGATCGAACGATGCGTAACCAGTTCGGCGGAGGGCGTGGCGATGGTCGGCGCCGAAGGCTTTCGCGAAGAGCGCCATGCCTTCATCACCCAAATGGCGGCACGCGGCCTGCTGCATATGGCTCCCCCGAAGACGTAGCGGCCTTACTCTCGATCGAGGAGTCAGCTTCATCCACTGGATCGCGCGATCCGGGCCCAGGGATTCATGTCGGCCTCCCCGACCTTGTGCAAAGTATTTTCATCGCGGTGATCGAACGGCGTTTCCTGTCCGCGCACGATCAGCGTCGTTCGGCTGACATAGCTCCACGAACCGTCGTCGTGGAAATTGATCTCGAGGCGGAAGGAATCGGTACGGAAGGCCTGTTCGATGAACGTCGTCGAGCAGATGCCATAGTCGGTCCGGCCGCGGTCGGATTGCACGACCAACTGCCTTGCATCCGCTTCGGCGTGACCCACGGAGAGCGCGACCTGCCCGCGCGGGATCGACAGGGTTTGCATGAGCAGCCCGGTCGCCGGCTCCCACAGCCAATAGCCGAGCTGGTCGTGGAAGGTGATGTCCTCTTCAACCGTATTGATATGGATGTGATAGCGCAGGCCGTAGAGCAATTGCGGTCCGTTGCTCTGCGGATCGATCGGCTGCATCTCGACCCGCTCGAAAAATTCGCGCCGCTCCGGACCATCTGCCTTGGGATTGAGATCTACGCCATGATGCCCTTCCCAGATTCCGGCAAGGCGGCGCAGCGGCCCGAGATTGGCCAGCGTGTCGGGATCGACATCCTCTTGCTCGGTAAAGATGTCGTCAGGAATATCCATCGACGCGCCCCCTTTGGCTGCCCTCGTTTCGTTGCATCTTGTGTCGCTGTCGCCGCCCGGGATCAAGGTCGAAGCTCGCGCCCAATGAAGTGGCTTTTCCCGAGTGGGTCAGAGGGGAGGAACAGCTAGATACCGACCTCGACGGCCACGGCAGGCGGCGGCCCTTCCTGCGGCTGCGACCTGAAAACCGACGCCAGTACCGGGCCGAGCATGAGCACCAATATGCCGCCGGTCGCGGCGATGGCGGCATGCAGCGACCAGAAGGCGAGCGCGGACATTTTCTCATAGAAGGTGCCGATCCAGCCGATCAGATTATTGGCTATGAACAAGGTGAGGAAGGTCATCCCCATCATCGTTGAATTAATCCTCGGCGGCGCCGCGCGCGAGACCAGCGCAAGCAGCGTCGGCCAATAATAAAGGAACGCGATGCCCTGGCCGGCGCAATAGAGAATCGGCCAGATGACCGGGACCGGGCGATCTGCGCTCAGCAGGATGGCGCCGACCAGGATCAGGTTCGAGGCAGCACAGAGCCAGGCCCCGGTACCGATTTTCCCTAGATCCGCCGGCTCGCCACGGCCCCGGGCCTGCCGGCGCCACAGGCCGAACAGAACCGGCACGCCGACGATGCTGAACAAAGGATCGATCGACTGGAACCAGGGGATCGGAATCGCGAACGCGCCGAGCGACAGGTCGACATGCTGCTGGACCCAGATCGGAAACACATTGCCGACCTGATAATAGCCGATCGACTGGAAGATCGTGATCGCCATCACCACAAGCAATGCCACTACGATCCGCGTCTGCGATTTCGGAGCGGACGTTGCAGCTGTGGCGTCCGGCACGTGATGCTCGACCCGGACCGGCATATGCCGATAGCCGAGCAGATAGGTGAGAAGGCCGCAGAGCATGAACACCGCCGCGGTGCCGAAGCCGATGTGCCAGCCGAAGCGGCTGGCGAGGAAGCCGCAGACGATCGGGCCGGCGACCGCGCCGAAATTGATCGCCATGCTGAAGATCGCGAAGCCGCGCGTTCGCCGGACCGAATCGTCGGGCGGGTAGAGCGCACCGATCTGAGCCGAGATATTGCCCTTGAGCAGCCCCGATCCGACGACGAGCAACAGCAGCGCCAGCAGGAAACTCTGGTCGAACGCCATCGCGATATGGCCGGCGCTCATCGACAGCGCGCCCAAGATCACTGCGGTGCGCTGGCCGGTCCAGCGATCGGCGATGTAGCCGCCGAGCACCGGCGTGAAATAGACAAAGCCGGCGTAGAGGCCGAAGATCTGCGATGCCAATGCCTGCGTTGAATGCGGCCCGAAAATGCCATCGAGCGCGTAGCGGAACCCGCCCATGCCGGCGACATGCTCGACGTGGCCCGGCAGCAGCAGCTGGTTGACCATGTAGAGGACCAGCAGGCCGGTCATTCCGTAATAAGAGAAACGCTCCCACGCCTCGGTAAAGGCAAGATAGGCTAGCGCCTTGGGGTGACCGGAAAAGGCGCCACCAGTCTTCGAAACGGTCGTCATCGATCACTGCCCCCCGAATCCCAGCATAACCGATCGAGGACTTAAGGCCAGACGCGCGTATGGCGAATTCTTGTACTCAGGCGCGCATCGTCTCCAACAGCGCGGCGATCCTGATCGTCGCGAATGTGGAGAAGGTGTCCGCGATCGCATAAGGCAGGATGATCCGGTCGCCATGCCGGATCGCGCCGCAGGTGTAGACGACGTTAGGCACATAGCCTTCACGCTCGGACGGATCGGGCCGCACCAACGGCTGGCGCGACCGGGCGAGCACTTTCGAAGGATCCACCTTGTCGAGCAGGACGGCGCCGATCGAATATTTGCGGACCGGGCCGACGCCATGCGTCAGCAGCAGCCAGCCCTCGTCCAGTTCGATCGGCGATCCGCAATTGCCGATCTGGACGAATTCCCAAGGCGCTTCGGGCTTGAGAAACGTCTTGCCTTCGTCCCAGGTGTGGAGATCGTCCGAATAGATCAGGTGCAGATTCTCATTATCCTGCCGGGCGATCATCACATATTTGCCGTCGATCTTGCGCGGGAACAAAGCCATGCCCTTGTTGCGCGCGGCAGGGCCCCGCAGCGGCATCATCCGGAAGGTGACGAAATCGTCGGTTTCGAGCAACTCCGACCGGATCGCGCCGCCGCTATAAGCGGTATAGGTGGCGCGATAGACCGACTTGCCGCTTTCCTTCATCTCGACGAACCGGGCGTCTTCGATTCCGTTCGACTGCGAGGGCGTCACCGGAAAGATCACGCGTTCGCTGATCACGCAGTCGCTGTCGAAGCGCAGCACGACCTCGTCGCCGAGCGGCCCCACGACGCGCGTCTCGACGGTCGGCACGCTTGCCAGCCTGACCGGCGCCCTCACGGTCACACTGCCGTCAGCGGCGATCGTGCCCGATCGAAACGTCAGCGACGAGATATGTCCTTCACCCACCGCGCGCAGCGACAGGATGAAGCGCAGCCCCCCTTCCGGCGCGTCCGACTGGTCCGGGTGTGCGACGATGCTCGGGTTGAACAACGCAGCCGCCTCGAACGAATATTCATGCAGGAAATAGGCCCCGATCAGCTGGCGCTGTTCGGTGGAATAGGTGGCGTGCGCGTCGAACGCGTCCTCCATCTCGCCGGCACGGGCCTCGCATGTATTCAGCAGGTTGCGATGGCGGCCCTGGAAATTCTCCAGCACGTCGGCAAGCAGGCTGGACACCTCGTCCGGGCTAAGTGCCAGCACCCGTTGCAGGATATGGTTGGCGCGCGTCTTGTCGGCGGGGTTGAGGTCGCGCGGCTCGGCGGCAGGTTTGAACGGCCGCACGACGACGCGCGCAGGATCTGGGCGCAGGTGCAACGCCTGCCGGTTAAGGAATGTGGCTTCAGGCACTATGGAACCCGCTTTCAGTGATCGGTTGCGTTCAGGGACTCGAAGCGAGCTGCGGGTTCGGCTTCGGCGTGCGGACCGTTCGCCGCCGCCATGTTGCGAAGCTCTACCACGCTGAGAAGATAAGAGACAACCGACTCGCCGCCGCGGTTCTCGTTGGCGCGGTCGGGATGAAGTCCGTCGCGGCAACTGCCGGTCGAAACATCGACGAGCGGAATGCCGAGGTCGTTGCGCCCGAGGAACCATTCGAACGCGGTATTGGCGGCGCTGCGCCATCGGCCGTCGCCGTCGGCGCGCCATGCTGCGAGACATGCCGAGATGGTCGCGGTCGCTTCCAGCGGCTGCTGGTCGAAGGCCAGCGGCGGCGCGTGCCTGCGCCCGAAGCTGTCCGATCCGACCGGGCGGAACAGGCCTTGCGGCGTGGTCTGGAGCGACACCAGCCAACGCAAAGTCCGCAGTCCCGCTTCGGTATAATCCGGCCTTCCGGTCGCGAGGCCGGCCAGGATCAACGCCTGCGGCAGGCGCGCGTTATCATAGGCGAGTACATCCTCGAACCACGGCCAGCCCTTGGTTTCCGTTGCGGAGAGCCGTTCGATTAGCCGGACGGCAAGCAGGTGGCGCAGCCGTTCGGCGTCGCAGTTGCCGGGGAACGCGCCCAGATACGCGTCCAGGCCGAGCAATGTGAAAGCCCAGGCCCGCGGCGATACGAACGCTTCGGCGGCCGGGAACGTGGTTGCGAACAGGTCCCTGGCCCAGGATTGGCGTGACGAACTCCGGTCATTGGCGGCACATACGCCCAGCGCCCACACGCCGCGGCCATGGCTGTCTTCCGAGCCGCTGTCTTCGAGCCAGCGCCGGTCGAAGCTCATGAAATTGCGGAACCGCGCCTTGTCCGGGTTCCAGGCATGCTGGACGAACGCGGCAAAGCGCGCCGTCATCGCCTCGGGCACAGTGCCCAGGCCGGCATGGTCGAGCGTGCAGGCAAGCAGCAGCGCGCGCGCATTATCGTCGATGCAATAGCCGTGCGAGCGGTCCGGAATCGAATGGATCGCGTGCTGGAACAGGCCGGTATCGTCGCACATCGCCACGAAGTGATCGAGCCGCGCTTCGGGCATTGCCGGGCGCTCGATCAGCCGCCTGCGCGCCGGCTCGACCAGCGCCAGCTGGTCGCGCAGCCGCACCGCGTCGAACAATGCGAGATAGAGCTTTCCGGTCTGCTCCCACGTCATCGCGCGGCTGCTTGCATAGGCCCGCCGGCGAAGCGCGAGACGGCGCGCGTCATTGGTCAGCAGATCGGCAATCTCGTCGCCCATTGCCCGGCTGTCGCCGAACGGAACGATCACTCCGCCGTCGTCGGCAAGCAGTTCAAGCGCATGCCAGTAAGGCGTTGAAACCACGGCCCGGCCGAGACCGAAGCTGTAGGAAAGCGTTCCCGACGTCATCTGCGCTTCGTTGCGATAGGGCGTCACATAGACGTCGCACATCGAGATATAGTCGAGCAGCATGTCGCGGTCGACGAACTGGTCGAGGAAAACCACTTTGTCCTCGATGCCAAGGGCGCGCGCGCGCGCCGCGAGGCTTTCGCGATAGATCTCGCCTTCGTGCCGGACCAGGTTGGGATGCGTCGCGCCCAGCACTACGTAGACAGCGTCGGGGCAGCGATCGAGGATCGCAGGCATCGCCTCGATCACCAGGTCCACACCCTTGCTGGGCCCGAGCAGACCGAAGGTGAGGATCACGGATTTTCCGGCGAAGCCAAGCTTCGCCTTCGATGCCTCGGGCTCGGCGAAGGCGACGTCGGGTACGCCGTGCGGGATGACCGCAATCTTGCGCGCCGGGACGTCATAGGCGGATTGCAATATCTCCCAGCCTTTTTCGGACATCACGACCAGCTTTTCCGAGAGCCGGGCGATCTGCTCCATCACCTTGCGCTGCGCATGGCTCGGCTCCGACAAGATGGTGTGAAACGTCGTCACGACCGGCATTTTCAGCCGGGAGAGAAGCGCCAGTATATGGTCGCCCGCGGTGCCGCCGAAGATTCCGAATTCATGCTGCAGGCAGACGATGTCGAACCCGCCTTCGTTGAGATAGCGGGCGGCGTCGAGATAATCGGCGATCCTGTTGTCGCCGATCTCGAAGCCGACGGTGTCGGGATAGGAATAGGTTTCGCCATGATCGTTCATCGCAACGATCGCGGTTTCGATCGTCGGGCGCGACGCGGCGACGGCCTGCTGCAAATCGGTGGTGAAGGTGGCGATGCCGCAACGCCGCGGCAGCGAATTGCCGATGAATGCGACGCGGGCAATGGCCCCTAACGCTTCGCCGTTTGCGGCAAGGCGCGGAGGGCTGACGATCATATGGCGGTGATCCGTGCGAGCGTTATCGCTGTAAGGTGATATCGCCCTCTCCGCATCCTCAACGGTTGGTCGCCTCCTGCACGCGCCACGGCAGGCCCGGCAGCTTCACCATCGGGCGCTCACACTTCAGGCACGTCGTGACGAAATGGCCAAGCTCCCAATGGCTGGTGTTGAGATTGGCCACGTGCGTGCCGAACCAGTCGTGGAAACTCACGCCGCACCTGCGTTGCAATCGCCGTGTATTGCTGGCGGAATGGCGGCGCCTGGGGCCTTGCTCCCATTGTTCATCGCGCGATTTTTCGCAGCGCGGCGTGCGAGACCGGTTTCGATTTCGCGCAGCAATTCTGCACGCTGCTGCCAGTTGCCAGCGCTGCGTTCGAATTTTCGTCGGCCATTTTCGGTATCAGCGATAGCCGCTCGCGCGAGGTCGGACGCGGCGAGCGCGTCACATCCGGCGCCGGTATCTTCGCGTGGCTTCACACGCTTCGCGACGGTCGCGGCCGGCTGAAACCCAGGCTCCGACGCGAACGGTGCTTCGCCGCCGTGCGGCGGTGCGACAGAAGGAAGTGGCATTGCTGATCACCTGTCTGGCAAGCGGGAGCACGAGGTCTCTCTGTCACGGGTTGCTTGCGGCGCGGAACGGGTGATGCTGTTGATATAGGGATTCGACACGCTTTTACCAGTGTCGCGCAGGTGCTCCCGATCGATGCAGACATCGGCCGCGCTTATGTTACGGCACGCCAATGGTGCTGGGGACCATGAATCGACGCGACTTGGTCGCGGGTCTGTCCGTCGCCGGGCTGATGCTTCCGGAAGCCGTGGCCTATGCCTCGATCGCCGGACTTCCGGCGGACCGCGCGATCGTCGCGGCAATCGCCGGGGCCGGCGCTTATGCTTTGTTCGGCAGGAGCCGCTTCGCGATCATTTCGCCGACATCCTCCTCAGCCGCGATCCTCGCCGCCGCGCTGGGCACGATGACCGGCGATCCGGCACTCAAATTGTTAATGGCGACGCTGGCGACGCTGCTGGTCGCGATCACATTCATCGGCGCAGGGGTTTTCAAGCTGGGCGGCCTAACCAGTTTCGTGTCGCGCCCGGTGCTGCGCGGATTCGCGTTCGGCCTCGCGATCACGATTATCATCAAACAGCTTCCTGTCCTTGTCAACGTGCCGGCGGCCGGGCCGAGCTGGGAGATATTGCGGACGATCCTTGGCGACATGGCGCACTGGAACTGGCTCGGCATGGCGGTGGGTGCCACTGCGCTATGCGTGCTGTTACTGCTGCGCCGCTTTCCGGGCGTACCTGCCGCGTTCCTGGTTCTTGTCGGGGGCATCGGCGTCTCGGCGCTTGGCAATCTGTCTGCGCATGGCGTTGGCCTCGTCGGAACGATCCACCTCGTGCCCCAGTGGCCGCACTGGATTCCGCTGCGGATCGAAGACATCAGCCGGCTTGCGGAGCTTGCGCTGCCATTGTTCCTGATCCTGCTCGCCGAAAGTTGGGGGACGATGCGGACCCTGGCGCTGCGCCACGGCGACAGCATCGACGCGGACCGCGAACTGCGCGCGCTGGGATGGTCCAACCTTGCGGCGGCGATCGTACAGGGCATGCCGGTCGGCGCCGGCTTCTCGGCTGGATCGGCCAGCGAGGCGGCCGGCGCGCGAACCCGCGCAACGGGCGCGATCGCCGCGGCCGGCTTGCTGATCCTGATCCTGCTCGGAAGCAGCGCAGTGGCCCTGCTCCCAAGCGCGGTACTCGCCGCGGTCGTAATCGCCGCGCTGGCGCATGCGCTCGATCCTGCCCCGTTCGTGCGCCTGTGGCGCCTCAAACGCGATTTCGTGGTGGCGTGCGGGGCAGCTGCCGGGGTTCTTGTCTTCGGCGTCCTCAACGGGATGCTGCTGGCAATATTGCTGTCGCTGGCATTGCTGATCCGGCGATTGTCGTCACCCGAGATGATGCGGCTAGGCCGGCTGGGAAAGCATGACTTCGTTGACGTTGCACGCCATCCCGAAGCGGAGCTGCCGGCCAAGGTGATGATCTGGCGCCCAGCCGAGCCCTTGTTCTTCGCGAACGCCGAACGCGTATTCGCGGCGATCGACGCGCATCAGCAATCGGAGCCCAGCATTTCCAGCGTGGTCGTGAGTCTCGAACAAAGTTTCGATCTGGACAGCAGCTCGCTCGATGCACTGCTGGAGTTCGACCGACGGCTGACCGCGCGCGGCGTGACGCTGCGCCTGGCACGCACGCGCGACGTGATCCGCGACCTGCTCGCCGCCGCGAATGCGCGGGGGCTGGCCGACCGATGCAGCTTTAGCGTCGACGATGCGGTATCGCTGACCGAATAAGGAAGATGCGGGACGATCCGATTGATATATTATTTGCCTTTCACGCCCCCGACTCAAGGAGACTCGAATGACCGTCGCTAACCCGGCACAGGAAGAGTGGCTCGACGGCAAGGGCGGGCTGCGGATCTTCACGCGGCACTGGGAGCCGGCGCAGGCACCGACGGCGACGCTGGTCATCTGCCACGGCGTCAACTCGCACGGCGGCCAATATATCAGGGCCGCCGAGGATTTCGCGGCGCATGGCTATGCGGTCACGGCACTCGACCTGCGCGGACGCGGCCGGTCGGAAGGCGAGCGGTTCTATACCGACAGTATCGACGATTATGTCTCCGACGTGGCGCAGACGATCGAGCTTGCCCGATCGAAGCATCCCGATCTTCCGGTCTATCTCCTTGGGCACAGCGCCGGCGGCGTGACATCGGTCACCTATGCGCTCGACCATCAGGACCGGATCGACGGGCTGATCTGCGAGAGCTTCGCGTTCCGAGTCTATGCGCCGGACATCGCGCTCAAGCTGCTCGAAGGTGCGAGCCACCTCATTCCCCACACGCACGTACTCAAGCTGAAGATGGAGGATTTCTCGCGCGACCCGGCCTGGGTCGCGCAGCTCAACGCCGATCCGCTCACGCTCGACGAGGTGCAGCCGGTGCAGACCGTCGCCTCCTTCGCCCGCGCCGGCGAACGGTTCGAGCGCGAATTTTCACGCATCACCTTGCCGGTGCTCATCCTGCACGGCACCGCCGACAAGGCGACCCGTCCGGACGGCAGTCAGCAATTCTTCGACGAGGCCGGATCGAGCGACAAGACGCTCAAGCTATACGAGGGCCATTATCATGACCTGCTCAACGACCTCGGCCGCGAGCAGGTGATGGACGACATCATCGGCTGGATCGACGCGCGCATCGGGCAGGCGGTCAAGAACGAGATGCCGCTGGCGACCTGAGGACGGCGCGGGAACGGCCGGTCAGTGCGCGACGGCGCCGCCCCGGTGCTCGATCGATTCCGCCGCAGGCGACCTGCCGTCGAGCCAAAGCGCTAGGTTGCCGGCATAGCGCCGGATCGAGCGTTGCGCCTCGGGTGAATGCGCGAGACCGTTCCCCGGCACTTCGCTGACGAAGCTTGGGGACCCCGCCTCAAGGTCCCAATTATAGTCGGCGAAATGATGGAAGGTGGATTGCGCGATCGCCGGGCCGCCGTTCGCGGAGGGTTCGAACGCGACCGCAATGTTGAAGGATTTTCCGGTCGCCTTGCTGGTCCCCGTCGCGATCACGCGCGCCGACGGATCGTCCGGCGGCGTGCCGACGGCGCCTTCGTGCGGATGCGCCGGAAGAAACCGGACATGCCCGTCGCGCGCCTCTGGATCGAACAGCACCGGATGCGGCGCGCCGGCGATCGTGATTTCCTGGAAGTCGCCGTTCGCGCCGGAGCGATAGTTCGGCCACAATATCTGCGGCGTCTCGCGGTCGTCGATCACGTGACTGGCTTCGTCGGGATCCGGATTCTTGCTGTGGAAATAGTGGGCGTTGCCGACCCCGCCGAGACTGCATACCGAAATTCCCAGATCCATATGATCGCGCGTCACCAGCAGTCCGCCACCACTCTTTCGGAATCGGCTGATCGCCCCGCAATCCTCCGCGTCGAGTCCGTCGCCGGTATCGACCGCAAACAGCCAGAGTTCGTCAAAGTCGGACCTGTCGATCGTGGAAAGGACCGGGTCCGGCGCACCGGGCGCAGTGCGATCGCGCGCGGTAACCGCGCACAGGCGATCACCGTTAGAATCGACGAGCCCGGCGAGATAATCGCGCAGCATCGAGAAACGTCCGATGTTCCAGTCGTCGGCGATCGCCGGGATCGTGGTTTGCAAAAGGATGCGGATTGGGGCGGTCATCATATCTCCTTCGCGCTCACTCTAGGCGTTCCTCATTCCCTGCCAATTTCTCAGCCGCTTGGCGATCAGGTCTGAACGTTGCCGGGTATCGGGCCCGTCGAGGACGTTCAAATCCCCGGGCTCGGCGCGCAGGTAAACGCCTGCCGTTCGCGCATAGAGGTCGGGCTGCGTATCCGAAAGGGTCGTGAAATAGCCCGATGCGCGGTCGCCGGACTCCACCCGGATTTCGCCGGTTCCATGCAGCTCCGGCGCGTTGGGGTGAAGCGGTCGCTCTCCTTTCCAATAATAAAAGACACCTGACGGTTCGCGCTTCTCCTTGGCCGCCTCGCTCCAATAGCGCGCCGAAAGCGTGCCATCCTCCTGCCAGGAGCGTCCGTTAATGCCGATAGCACCGTCACGTTCGCGTGCGATCCTGAGGAGGCTGACCGCCGAAGGCTCGCGCGCCGACCGCTCGGTTAGTGAGAACTGCCACCACAAGCCCTCGATGCGGACGATGCGAGCTTCGTTTTCGATCGCGTTGCGAAGCTGTTGGATAATGGCTTTCATTTCGGCGGCAGTCGGCGACGCGTAGCGCGCACAAGTGAGTCCGAGCAGGTCGGTCGGCAGCTTCGCGCCGCTGGCATGGAGTATGAAAGTCCGGCGCATTCCGAGCACGCCTCCGAACAGACCGGCCTCGAAGACGACATTGTCGCGTGGTGAGGCCTGGGCGGACCCGGCGCCGACGTTGGTCCAATCATCCTGGGCGAACAGAAACGCAGCGAAATCGACCTCGCGCGTCAGTTCCACGAGCCGCTCCAAGGTAGAGGTTCCCGGGTTGAACGATGTCGTCCAGGGTTCGACGTGCGCGACCTCGTCGAGGCCACGCGCGAGGACATCCAGTAATTTTGCTTGCTTCGTCGACGAACCCAGGAACAGGCGAGGCTTGTCCATCCGATCCTCCCGCTAGCAGGTCGGGTACGCCATTGGCCGTTATCACTGCGGCGCGATTGACGCCAGCCCGTCAACTGCGAGCGGGCGTCAGCGGAAAAGGAAGCTCCCTTGGGCCGGGAAACCAGCGTGGTCCCACCGATATACGCTACATCCGACCGGCGGGACCGGCTGCGAGGTTTGCAACCACGCGCGGGGCAGCTCGCGCGCCCGGCAAATCAATCACTTACGTGGAATCAGCTCAAGCAGGAAAGCTGGTTACCGAGTCTCGAATTGAAGCAGGCCCGCAAGCGGACCTCGCCGCGGAATTAGTCGATCACGATCTTCTTTGGTGCCGGCGCCGGTGTTTCGACCAGCTTGAGCTTCTTCTCCGGCTCGCGCCGGCATTTGAGCGTGCCCTCGACCATCGCCCCGGTCGCGATCTTGAGACGCGCGTAGGTCGCCTGGCCCTTCATGACGGCCGTAGCCTCGATCGCGAGGTCCCCGGTCCTGATCGAACCATCGACGGCGCCGCCGACGCGCGCACGATCGGAGAAGATCTTTCCCTTGATACTGCCGAGCTCGCCGATGATGAGATTGCGGCAGCGCACGTCGCCCTGGATATAGCCTTCGACCATTAGATCCGCCGAAGCCTCGATGCGGCCGATGATCTTGATGTCCGCGCCGATGACGGTCGACGGTGCCGCTTCCGGCTGCTCCTGGCGCCCACCGATGTCGACCAAATTGCCCTCGTGCATTCTCATCTGCGCTACCCCACCAAAAAGACGAACATCCCTAACGCACTGAAATAGCATGATGCGCGATGTGGCGAAACTGCTCTTGCCGAGGACGGCCTCCATATTGGGACAGAAACCGGGTGCCGGGGTCGGCGCGCTGAGGGCCGGTCAGCTGCGCGCCATCACCCGCGCCGCGATCGCCTCTGCCACGATGCCCACCGCGGCGCCGGCCAGGATGTCGGTGGGGAAGTGCGCGCGCCGGGCAATCTGCAGCGCGCCGATCGCCCCTGCTGCAGCATAAGCATGCACCGCGAGATGCGGATAGTCACGTGCGAAAGCACGCGCCACCGCAACCGATCCCGCGGTGTGGCCCGATGGAAACGACCTGAGGTCCGAATTTTTGGAGCTGCCCGGTTCCATGCGGTACCCGCCGCCCTTCAGCACCTTTTGCGGCCGGCTGCGGTCGACGTTGTTCTTGCCAACGGTCTTTATGGCTGCAGCGATGACATGCGCGAGCAGCATGCGCTTTCCCGCGGTCTCCAGCCGCCGGTTCCCGATCGCTGCGCCGACCAGGGTCGTGATCCCGGCGAGTGCGACAAGCGGCGGTTCGTCGCCGACCTGGCCAGCGTGGCCAAGCCATTTGGCAAAGCCCGTTTCGAGCCATGGAGCGAGCGCATCGACGGTCGCGACGTCGAGCTTTTCGGGGGCGGTCTTTTCCGTGCGCCGTGCCGTCTTTGCCATCTAGCGGAGGGCTTTTGGCAAGCGCCGCTGCACCGGCCGGCTGCGCCACAGGGTCGCCGCTGCCGCCAGCGTACCGGCTATGACGATCTCCCGCACGAGTTCGCTGTCCGCCATCCACTTTACCGCCGCCGAGCCACGCCGCCATCTGGGAATATGAATCGCGGCCGAGCGCTTTGAGCGTGTCCGGGCTTTGTCATTCTGAGCCATCCGAGCCTCTGCAACTATGATGCGATCAGAGATGAACGCGCGAATGGGTCGCGAAGGTTCCTTCAGGCCGTCTCTATGTGAGCGAGCCGCCTAGGCGCGGAGCGCCATGACGAAGAAGCCGAGCAGCATGATAGCCGCGGTAACCAGGACGCCGCCGAGGATCACGTTCTTGGTTGTGGAGAATGGCGACAGGATCGCGCCGCAGGCACCGCACGAGGTGAGATTCTGGATGATCGGCCTCTGGCAGCGTGGGCAATTGGACATTGTGATTTCCCGAAGTCGGTTGGCTGTCCATACGCACCGAAACTTGAAAAATGGTGAACTGTCCAAATGGGTTATCACCAGCGAACGTTCGCGCTTTATTCGGCAGCTTCCACGAGGACCGATTGTCCGTTCATGACGGCCTGGCCATAAGCGGTCAGGAACGCGACGTCCGCCGCATCGCGGCCAATGCCGATCTTGGCCATCGCCCCCTCCCGCGCCATTCCGGTCGCGTCGACGAGATGCCATTCGCCGCCGACGAAAACCTCGGCAACCGCATGGAAATCCTGCGGATCGATACCCAGCGCATAGACGCTGGCGATGCGCGCCGGGATGCCCGATGCGCGCGCAAGCGTGATCATGACATGCGCATAGTCGCGGCAGACCCCCTGCCGCTTGACGAACGTTTCCAGCGCGGTCGTCGCGGAGTCGCTCGAGCCGGACACATAGGTGAAATTGTCATGGATCCAGTCGCGCATGGCGATCACGCGGGCACCGCCCTCGGCGTCTCCGAACTCGGCATCGACGAAGGTCTGGAACTGGTCCGAGGGACAGTAACGCGATGGCATCAGATATTCGACCGCCTCGCCCGGTAGCTGGTGGATCGGGACCTTGGGCAAATCAAGATTGTCGTTCACGATCCGGTCGATCGCGACCGTCGCACGATAGTCGACAACCAGCCGCCCGTCGACGCGCAGGCAGATTCGTTCGCCGATCTGGTCATGCGCCGCGACGCGCGCGAATTCGCCCCACGGCGTGAGCTCGATGTGCGCGTCAAGGATGCGTTGCTCGGGAATGATCGCCGCCTCGACCTGAAGCAGGATGTCGGTTGGTTCGGCGAATGTGTAGTCAAGTTGCACGCGGATCGAGAGTTTCATCAAGGCGCAACGCGTGGGCATGGTTTTGGTCGCGTGTCGATCCGCTGTTTCGCTCCGATCGCTGCGGCTCGATCGATTTCGCCAGATTGTTATTGTCTAGTCATTAAGTAGAGTATAGGGCGTCTATATCCGAACAGCTGTTCAACGAGCCGAAGCCAATGAACCTTGTCCAGTCGCAACGCCGCTTCGGCAGGGCCTCCCCACGCACCACTGCCAAGCCACTGATCGGCATCCTGTGCTGCAACGAATTTGCCGACCGGCCGGTGCAGACCGTGGCAAGCAGATTCGTGCAGCCGCTCACCGATATCGCCGGCGCGGCGGTGCTGCTGGTTCCCGCGATCAGCGACGCGTGCGATGTCGATGTCATTGCCAGCCGGCTCGATGGCCTGCTCCTGACCGGCTCCAGATCCAACGTCGCTCCGCACCGCTACGGCGCGCTCGCCACCGACCTCGCGCGGCTCGACGAACAGCGTGACGAAGTGGCGCTGTCGCTCGCCGGTCGCATGATCGAAGCCGGGCGACCGGTATTCGGCATATGCCGCGGGCTGCAGGAGCTTAACGTGCTGTTCGGCGGGACGTTGGCGGACGCTCATCCCGGGTCGCACAACCATCCTGATGCTGTCGGACTCCGATTCGATGCATTGTTCGATCACGAACATGAGGTGGAGCTGGCGCCTGACGGATTGCTCAATGACAGCGCTATGCCAAGGCGTGTAACCGTGAACTCGGTCCACGAGCAGGGTATCGAGCGGCTGGGTGACGGGCTGAGGGTCGAAGCCGTCTCCCCTTCGGATGGCCTGGTCGAAGCCTTTTCCGCGCGGCCGTGCGGCGGACTGGTCCTGGCCGTGCAGTGGCATCCCGAATGGCAAGTCGCCGACGAGACCAATCGCCGCTTCTTCGTCGAGCTGGGTGCAGCGTTGCGGCACCGCCATGCCGCCGCCGCCAAGGCATTATAGTCACCACATGATCGAGCATAAGCCCATGTCCACAAGTCAAAGTCGCGTTTCGCCAGCAATGGGCAAGGACGTCATGGAAAATTATTGGAACCTGGACGAAATCGTGTCGGAGCTTGGCGGCATTCGGCGCGCCTGGCGCGCCGCCCACGCCGACCATGCGGAATATGGCGGCGAGGGCTTTCCGTCGCGCGGCGACCTTTCGAAGATCATGGACGCGCTGAGTGGCGCATTGTTTCCGTTCCGGCTCGGGCCCGGCTTCGTGCGGCTTCACAATGAGGATGCCTTCGTCGAGCAGACGCTGCAGACCGCATTGTCGCGCCTTTACGGACAGATAAGGCTGGAGCTCATTTATGCTGCCCAGGACGGCGCGCAGGAGGCAAGCGATGCCCGCGCCGTGTCGATCATCGCCGAGTTCGCCAGCCAACTGCCGGCGCTGAGGAGGCTGCTCGACAGCGACATCGAAGCGGCGTTCCGCGGCGATCCGGCGGCGCGCAGCTTCGACGAGGTGCTGATCTGCTACCCCTCGCTGCTGGCGATCATCCACCATCGCGTCAGTCACGTCCTGCACCTGCTCGGCGCCACCCTGGTCGCACGCATCATTTCGGAGATCGCGCACAGCAAGACGGGGATCGACATCCATCCCGGTGCGCAAATTGGCGAGAGCTTCTTCATCGACCACGGAACGGGGGTGGTGATCGGCGAGACAGCAATCATCGGTGCCCGGGTGCGGCTCTATCAAGGCGTCACGCTCGGCGCGAAGAGCTTTCCGGCCAGCGCCGACGGTGCGCTCATCAAGGGCATCGCGCGGCATCCGATCGTCGAGGACGACGTGGTCATCTATGCCGGCGCCACGATCCTGGGCCGCGTCACGATCGGCCGCGGCTCCGAGATCGGCGGCAACGTCTGGCTGACGCATGACGTCCCCGCGGGCGCGCAAGTCACCCAGGCACGCGAGGATGAGGTGATCGGCGCATATTAGCTGCGCGCGAGGACGATGATGCGGTCGCTGTCGTCATAGACCACCGGTCCGGACTTCACCGGATTGACGATGATCCCGCGCAAGCTGTGCGCGGCATCCTCGCCGGGCGAAAGAAGGTGATGGCCGATCGCAACCTCGCCGCGTGCCGCCGCCGCGCGGGCTACGTCGTAGAAGCTGCACCTTTGCCCGAGCGGCACGTAGGAAGACGCCGGCCGCAGATAGATTTCGGACCCTTGCTCGTCGAGCAGGTCGCCGAATATCCGCTCCATATATTCATTCTCGGACGCCTGGGTCAGCATCAGGCTGACAAGGCGGCTGCTGACGACGAAGTCGTCGATCCGCGTGAGGCGGGCGAGCGGAAGGTTACGCACGTCGATGACTTCGCTGACGATATTCATGGTCCGACCGGTCGCTTCGCGGATCGCGCGAAGGTGCAGCAGCGTGATCAAGGTCCGCGTGTCGGCGCCGTGCGCCGCCATCGTGTCGCTGTAACCAAGCACGAGGATGTGATCGTATGAAGCCGGGTCAAGCCCCTCGATCGCGGCACGCCGGCTGGTGTCGATCCGTTTAAGTTCGATGGACAGGCCGGATCCGGCAGCCACAAGCGCCGCAGCATCCTCCTCGATCGTCGGCGTATCGGCAGCGATGGTGAGATGCGATCCCGGCGCCATATATCGCGCCAGTTCGACCGCGATGATCGGCGCACGGCGGTTCCAGCCGAACAGCAAGGTGCGTTCCGCCGCGCGCTGTGGCGACGAACGGTCCGGTGCGGCGGATGCCCCCGCTCCCTCCGGCGGCGGCGAAGACCGGATCTGGTCGTCATCCTCAGCGATCAGGATCGCGCGCCCGCCCGGCTGCAATATGGTTTCGCCCGAAGGGTTGATCAGCACCGCGCCGTCGGCCGTGCACAGCCCGATCAGGCTGCAGCTGTCATAGTGGAGCTGCGCTTCGTCGAACCTCTTGCCATCCAGCGCGGGCTGCTCGACAGCGTAGATCTCGCACCCTTCGAAATCGAGCAGCTCGGTATAGACGCTGCTGAGGCTCGCCTGGCGCGTCGACTGGACCATGATCCGCGATATGAGGTCGTCGCCGAGCACCAATTGCACCTCGGGCCCGCCAACCATCCTTGCCACTTCGGCATTGGCGCTTTCCCTGACCTCCGCGGCGATCCGGTAGGGCATCTTGCGGCGATCGGGGTCGTTCACCAGGGCCAGGATCGTCTTGATCACCGACGCATCGGCATCCTCGGACTCGGGCGAGAGGATGATGATCGAGCGGCAGGTGTGCGGGTTGACGATGGCCAGATCGTAGAGGTCGGTGGGATCGCCGCTGCGGCAGATGATCTTGCTGTTGCCGTGATGCTTGACCTTGGCCGCGATCTCATCTTCCATCGCGACCTTGTCGCGGTCGGCCATGATGACGATGCGGGGCTCGGTGCGGCTTTCGTTGGCGATGACGAGCTGCGCGATCACGTCGAAGATCGCGTCGGTCCAGTTGAAGATAATCGTGTGATCCTGTTCGAGAACCAGCGAGCGGCCCTTGCGCAATTGATCGAGCTTGGATTGCAGGCCGGTGCCGATCACGCCGATCAGCGCCGACACGACGAAAATCCCGGCAAGCGTAACGACGAGTCCAACAATCCGGAACGACCAGCCCTGGTCGCCACCGACATTGCCTGGATCGAGCGCCCGCATCAGCGTGACCCAGATGCTCTCGACGAAGCTCATCGGTGGGCTGCCCGCCGGCGCGATCCGGAATGAAGCGACGACGATGGCCGCCAGCAGGACGATCAGCAGCGAAACCAGCCCCAGCCAGCCGACCAGTGCGATCGGTCCGGCCGCCATGCTCCTGTCGAACGCATAGCGCAGCCGGGCGCGAAAACCGTGATCGTCCATCGGGTTCATTCCTCCGGCGCGCTTCATTCCGAAAAGCGCGCAATTTGAACAGGGGAATCCGCGAAGTGCCGCGTCACGCCACGATCGGATCGAGTATGCGGATCGTCCCGGCGGCCGCATCGATTTCCGCTCGGGCACCTGAGGGAATGCAGAGCTGGTTGCCGACATGGCCGATATTGGCGCCGTGAAATGCCGGCACGCCGAGCGGAGAAAGATGCTGGTACAGAATCTGCGGGACGGTGAAGCCGCTATAGTCGGCGACGTCGATCGAACAGCGCGTGCATTGTCCGAACACAACGCCTGCAACCTTGCTCAATATGCCCGCCAGCGCGAGCTGGGTCATCATCCGGTCGATCCGATATTCGGCCTCGCCGGTATCCTCGATGAACAGGATCGCGCCGCGGAAATCGGGGATCCAGGGTGTGCCGACCAAGGCGGCAAGGACCGAGAGATTGCCACCGAGCAGTGTGCCGATCGCCTTGCCGGGCCGGATCACAGTCGTGCGCCAGCGGTCCTGGTCGGCCGGGTCGACCGTCGCCAGGTCGGGATTGCGCAGCGTCGGCGTCGCGCCTCCGAACGCAAGGTTCCAGAAGCTGCCCCAGCTGATGTCCTGCCAGCTGTAGGCTGCATTGGGGCCGTGGATGGTCGGGAAACCGCCGTGCGCGGCGATGGCGAGATGAAGCGCGGTGACGTCGCTCGACCCGATCAGCAGCTTCGGGTTGGCGCGGATGATTTTCCAGTCGAGGTAAGGGAGCAGCCGCGCCGATCCCCAGCCACCGTGAATCGCGAAGATTGCTCGCACGGCGGGATCGGCGAACATATCGTTGATGTCTTCGGCGCGCTGGCGATCGGTGCCGGCAAGGTATCCATAGCGAGCGGTCACATAGCGGCCTGCGCGCGGCACCAGACCCATGGCGGTTATCGTCGCCTTGACCGCCTCGACTTCATCGAAATCGTCGCTGAACGTGGCCGGCGCGACCAGACCTACGGTGTCGCCAGCACGAAGGCGCGGAGGCTTGCGGACCCCATCGGCGGCAGCGGCAAAAGCAGGCAGCCCCGAAGCGGCAAGTGCGCCCAAAGTTGCGATGGCAGAGCGCCTGCTGAGCATTCTGAATGCATAGCAGTCTGATTTGCGATGGCCAGCCAAAGAGGCTCAGGACGCTTTTTGAAACAGAGCCCTCGCGGTCAGTGCGCCCATTGCGGCCCCGATAAGCTGGGCGGCGACGAACGGCGGAACATCGGCCGGCGCAATACCCGCGAACGTGTCCGACAGGCTGCGCGCAACGGTGATCGCGGGATTGGCGAAGCTGGTCGACGAGGTGAACCAATAAGCTGCAGTGATATAGAGCGCGACGCTGGCCGGCACCCATGCCTGACGATGGCGAACTGTTCCCAGGATCGTGAGGATGAGACCGAACGTGGCGACGACCTCACCCGTCCATTGACCGTGACCTGCGCGTACTTTGCCGGAAAGCTGGAGGATCGGCAGATCGAACATCAGATGAGCAGCCCAGGCGCCCAGGACGCCGAAAACGAGCTGCGCAACGGCGTAGGCGGCGGCGTCCACCCAGCTCAGCTCATGCCGCGCAGCGGCCACCAGACTTACGGCGGGATTCATATGTGCGCCCGAAATGGGCCCAAGCATCGTGATGAGGACGAAGAGCATCGCTCCGGTCGCCATCGTGTTGCCGAGCAGGGCCAGCGCGTCATTTCCGCCCGCCAGACTCTCCCCCATGATGCCGGACCCGATGACAGTGGCGAAGAGGAAAAAGGAACCGACAGCTTCGGCAGCAAGACGCCTTCCCAGCACAGGTGCTTCAGGCAACAGGCTCTCCAGCGTCCTTCGTGTTGCCAATTTCCGAGAGCTCGGACTGCAATGACAGTCTGTCGATCGATTCAATCGGCAATGCGAGGAACAACCGGATGCGGCGTTGCAAATATAAGAAGGCTGTCTGGAAGGCCTGGGCTTGATCGTTCTCGGCCTCGGCCGCCGGATCCTCTATGCCCCAATGTGCGGTCATCGGCTGACCGGGCCAGATCGGACAGACCTCGCCTGCGGCATTATCACAGACCGTAAATACGAAATCGAGTTCGGGTCCGCCGGGCGCCGCAAATTCTTCCCAACTTTTCGACCGATATCCCTCGGTCGGGAGCCAACTCTTCCTGAGTTGCTCCAGTGCCATGGGGTGGACCTCGCCTTTTGGACTGCTCCCGGCCGAATAGGCTTTGAAGCGCCCCTTGCCCTCATGGTTCAACAAGGCCTCCGCCAAAATGGAGCGCGCGGAGTTTCCCGTACAAAGGAAAAGCACATTGTAGATTCGTTCGGTCATGTTCTTCACTCGCAGCAAGAACCGGTGCCGGTCGGCGGGATCGAAGGCGCGCAACAGGCATCTTCGGCGGCCCTGTCGGACAAGGCCGAAAGTGCAGGAGAATCGCCGTATGCGGTGGCCTCTCCGGTCGTCAAAAAGGCTTCCCAAACGATCCCGTCGGGATCGGAAATCCAGCTTTTTTCAGAGCTGGCATAGCAGCAGGTTGTGGTGCCTTCTTCCAGCAAGGGACGGTCGGCGGCTTTCAGCCGAGCATATACCTCCGCCAGTTCGATCTCATTCTCGGCTTGAATGCCGAGATGCTCGATCCCTTTCGAAGCGTGATGTCCGCTGGAAATGGCAAAATTGACGCGCGGATCGTCGAGCATCCATTTGGCGTAGTCCGCTTTGTGAACCGAGGGCGGAGCACCGAATAAGGTGGAATAGAAATCAATCGACCGGTCTAAATCATTGACCCCGACGTGCAAATGCAAGCGCTTCATGCGGACTTCCTTTCCGGACTCGAGACCTCGCAGGTCGCCTCGACGCCACACGGGATTCCGGCGCAGCAATTTTCCATGAGATAAGAGATCAACGCGTCCATGGCCTGATAATTGGCGCGGTAGATGAGCGAACGGTGCTGACGTTGCTGCACGATAAGGCCGGCGTTGCGAAGCTGGGCAAGATGGAATGACAGCGAACTGTTGGGCACACCCAGCGCTTCGGCAATGGCTCCGGCAGGCATGCCATTCTTCCCCGCCTGGACGAGCAAGCGAAACAGGGCCAGCCGGTGCTCTTGCGCCAGCGCACCCAATGCATCGACAGCCGCTGCGGGTCGCACGAAGACCTCCTCATTTCGAATAGGATCGAAATGAATGTTCGCCAGTGCGAAGTCAAGACAATTCGATGAATCTCGAAATGAGATGGCGATCATCGATGCTTGCTTCACGCGCGAGCATCTTTCCGATGCCGCGCCAATCGTGGTAACGGCCAGGGAAGATGAGCGACACCCGACAGGATTTGATCGCGACGCGCGGCGCGCAAATGTTTCCCACGCTGAACGAGGACGAGATCGCGCGCGTGTCACGGTTCGGCGAGCCGCGCAGCTATGCCGCCCACGAGGCGATCGTTCGCGTCGGCGATGTGGGACCCGGCCTGCTGCTGATTCTGGCCGGGGAGGTCGAGGTCCTGCAGGCCGACCAGACCGGCCACCGGTCGCATATCGTCACGCACGACCGCGGCAATTTCATGGGCGAGCTCGCGCAGCTCTCCGGCCGGCCGTCGCTGGTCGAAGCAATCGCGCTCACCAACGTCGAAGCGGTCGCGATCCCGTCGGACCGCCTTCGTGCGCTGCTGATCGCGGAAGCCGAACTCGGCGAGCGAATCATGCGCGCACTGATCCTGCGGCGCGTCGGCCTGATCGAATCGGGCGCAGGACCAGTGGTGATCGGCCCCGAATCCGATTCGAACGTGCTGCGGCTGGTCAATTTCCTGCGCCGCAATGGCCACCCGTACCGAAGCCTGGACCCGGCAACAGACAGCTGTGCGCAAACGCTGGTCGAGCGCTTTCAGCTGACGCCCGAGGAGCTGCCGATCGTACTGTGTCCCGATGGCGAGTTTCTGCGCAATCCAAGCGAAGACCAGATCGCGCGCTGCATCGGGCTGGTCAGCGCGATCGACGGCGACCGGCTCTACGACGTTGCGGTGATCGGTGCCGGACCGGCAGGCCTCGCCACTGCGGTCTATGCGGCATCGGAAGGACTTTCGGTGCTGGCGATCGATTGCCGGTCGTTCGGCGGCCAGGCCGGTGCGTCGGCGCGGATCGAGAATTACCTGGGCTTCCCGACTGGTATTTCGGGCATGGCGCTGATGGGGCGTGCGTTCAGCCAGGCGCAGAAGTTCGGAGTCGATATCGCGATCCCCGATGAAGCGGTGAAGCTCGACTGCGGCAGCGACCCCTGCCGCGTGCATCTTGCCAACGGCGAAACCGTCAAGGCACGCGCGGTCGTGATCGCGACCGGCGCGCGCTATCGCCGGCTCGGCGTGGAAAATCTCGACGCGTTCGAGGGTCATTCGGTCCATTATTGGGCCTCGCCGCTCGAAGCGGGACTCGTCGCCGGTCAGGAAGCAGCCCTAGTGGGCGGCGGCAATTCGGCGGGACAGGCTACGGTCTTCGTCGCCGGACACGCCAAAAGGGTCACGCTCTTCTCACGCCGGCCGCTCGAACAGACGATGTCGCGATATCTGATCGAGCGGATCGAGAGCCTGGCCAATGTCGAGGTGGTGATCGGCTGCGAGATCGACTCGCTGCAGGGGTCGGGCGGCGAGCTCAAGGGGGTCAGCATCCGCGACAGAAGTTCGGGCGACCTTCGTCAATATCCGGCACGCTATCTGTTCTCGTTCATTGGCGCCGATCCCAATACCGACTGGTTGCGCGCTTCGTCGGTCGGCCTGGACGTGCGGGGTTTCGTGGTTACCAGCGACGGCGCCGAGGAAGGCCGATTTCCGCTAGAGACCAGCCGCCGCGGGGTTTTCGCTGTCGGCGACGTAAGGTGCGGATCCGTCAAGCGCGTAGCCGCATCGGTCGGCGACGGAGCGCAGGTCGTTTCAGCGATCCACCGCTATCTCGCCAGCATCGACTCGCAGGCGCCGGCCGAGGCGAACGGACCCTCGATCGAGGCTGATCAGGCCCGCGTCAGTTCGTGGGTCGGCGAGGTCGCAAAGGCCGAGTGATTGTGCGGGCGATCCGGCGGACCGAACACGATGACGGCGATCAAGTGGGATTGCTACCTGCGCATTGCCGAGCGCATCGGCGCGCCAGGGTCCGACGGCTGGTCGGGCTGGGGATCGATCGGCGAGGGCATCGGGTCGTCGACCGGGAATTCGGTCGGATCCTCGGGCTGCGGCGGCTGGCTTGCCATCACTCATTTTCCTTCTGCATGTGCCGACGGTCCGGATTGCCGTCAGGTCATTTCAACAACCGCGCCGAAGCCTCGGCGTTCCGCTGCTGCGTTCGCGACCAGGCGGCGTTCAGGCGCCGCTCGATTTCCTGGAAGGACGCGCTGGCCGCGATTGATTGAGCGCCACTGCGGCCCGGACGAGTGCCGTCAGCGCCTTTTCGTCGATCCCTTCGCCTTCGTGGACATCGATCGCGCGCCGCGTGTTGCCTTCGAGGCTGGAATTGAACAGGCCAGCGGGATCGTCGAGCGAAGCACCCTTGGCGAAGGTCATCTTGACCACATTCCTGTAGGTTTCGCCGGTGCAGATGATTCCGGCGCGCGACCAGACCGGGACGCCCCGCCACTTCCATTCCTCGACGACTTCGGGATCGGCCTTGCGGATGATCTCGCGGACTCGCGCGAGCATCGCGCCGCGCCAGTCGCCGAGTTCTCGGATTCGCGCGTCGATCAGACTCGAGGCGGCAGCTTCATCGCTCTCTCCGGCTTCACAACGTTTGCCGCTCATCGCGCTATTGCTCCCTGGCTACCGTTCAACTGCCCGATTATCCGGTCGTCCACCATCATGGAAGTGTCGCACGACGCATGGTAATGTGACGGAGTCGTCTCGTCCGAATCCGAAGCGTTCGACGGACCAGTATGATGCCCGCCTATCGGTCCCCTCGGGACGCTGGCGCCGGCCCTTTCGGCCGGCCGCGCATTCGAATGGAGGTTATTGCATGAACATGATCACGACACGCGACGGAACCGGAATCTTCTACAAGGACTGGGGCCCGAAGGACGCGCAGCCGATCGTCTTCCACCACGGCTGGCCGCTCTCCGCGGATGACTGGGACAATCAGATGATGTTCTTCCTGAATGAAGGATATCGCGTCGTCGCTCACGACCGGCGCGGCCATGGCCGGTCCGACCAGACCGACGCCGGCAACGAGATGGACACATATGCGTCCGACGTTGCCGACCTCGTCGCCGCGCTCGATCTCAGGAATGCGATTCACGTCGGCCATTCGACCGGCGGCGGCGAAGTTGCCCATTATGTCGCTCGAGCGGAGCCTGGACGGGTCGCCAAGGCAGTCCTCCTCGACGCAGTACCGCCGGTCATGGTCAAAAAGGAGTCCAACCCGGGCGGCACGCCGATCGAGGCATTCGACGGATACCGCGCCGCGCTCGCCGCCAATCGGGCACAGCTCTATCTCGATATTCCGACGGGGCCGTTTTACGGGTTCAACCGGCCGGGTGCGAAAATCTCCGAGGGCCTGATCCGTAACTGGTGGCGCCAGGGCATGATGGGCAGCGTCAAGGCCGGCTACGAATGCATCAAAGCCTTTTCCGAGACCGACTTCACCGAGGACTTGAAGAAGATAGAGGTGCCGGTGCTGGTGATCCACAGCGAGGACGACCAGATCGTGCCTTATGCCGATTCGGGCCCGCTGGCGGCCAAATTGCTGAAGAACGGCACCTTGAAGTCCTACAAGGACCTGCCGCACGGATGCCATTCGACCCACCCGGAACTGATCAATGCGGACCTCCTCGCATTCTTCCGCGGCGAGGAAGCGCAACAGGAGGTCATTCACCTCGGAGCTCAGCCGGTCCCGGCCTGATCTTCGGCTCCCCTCTCGCCTCCTTGCGGGAGGGGAGCATTCATTGCGTCACGGCAAAAGGCTCCTCTGCGGGGCGATCGTCGGTCAGACGTTCCTGCCCGGAAAAGAGCTTGTCCAGCCGTTGCATGACGTTCTGGACTTCCTGCTGGAACGGAACGCGGGGGCGCGACAAAGCGACCTCGTTGGCGATCGATTCCTTGATGCGCGTTACGGCATCCTCTTCGATCACGCCGCTGCGGCGCAATTCGATCGTCAGCTGTATCAGGCCCGCCGCCGTCGCCTGCGCGCGCATGCCCAGATAGTCGATAGTATCGTGGATCCTGCGCAATTCCCTCTCGTCCATTATCATCCTCTCCTGGCGGTCTCCGCCGCCAATTCAATCATAAGCGCGACGGGCAGGATTTGAAACGGTTCCGCGGCGATACGACGCACTCAATTGATGTAATCGGGAATCAACCGGGTTAAGACGCAGCATGGGCCCCGGTACAGAAACCATCAGCGTCGTGATGCCGGTGCGTAATGCGCTTCCCTATCTGGACGACGCCATCAGCAGCATCCTGTCGCAGACGCACTCCCAGTTCGAGCTGGTGATTCGCGACGATGGCTCGACAGACGGGTCGCGCGCGGTCCTGCGCCAATGGGCGAAACGCGACCGACGCATCAGATTGTTCGAAGCCAATCACAGCGCCGGCCCAGCAGGCAGCGCGGACTGGGTCGTAAGGCAGTCGTCGCATCCGATCGTCGCGCGCATGGACGCGGACGACATCTCGCATCCCGACCGGCTCCGCCGGCAGCTCGAGCTGCTGAGCCGGCAGCCCGATGTAGTCCTGACTGGCTGCCTGTTCGAAGGCATCGACGACCGCAATCGCGTGGTCCGTGTCCGCGACCGTTCGCCATTGGCGTCGCGCAATCTTTCCGCGCCCTTCCCGCATGGATCGATCATGTTCCGCCGCGAGATATTCGATCGCGTTGGTGGGTATCGCAGCGCCTGCGACTTCTGGGAGGACCTCGATCTTTACTGGCGGTTTGCCGCCTGCGGACGAATCGTCGTGCTGCCCGAACCGCTCTATCTGTTCCGCCACTCATCGGCCAGCACGCGGCTGACGTCGCACCAGGAGCGCGTCGAGGCAGCGGTCGACCTGATGTTCGACTGCATCGACGCTGCCGAACGCGGCGGCGATTATGAGGCATTGCTCGCCGCGCCGCGCCAGGGTGGGAAGAAGGTCAACCCGCGGACCTTCGTTTCGTTCGGATCGATCCGCTTGTGGGCCGGAAAATCGCCGCGACTCCTGATGCACACGCTGAAGCGTGCCCGTCTGACCGCAGACCTGGCCAGCTGTAAGATCCTGGTCTGGCTGCTCTGGGCGACCGTGAGCCCGCGCAGCCTTCGTTGGTGCCTCAACCTGCTGCTGCGCTACCGCGACCAGCGCGCGGACAAGCAGTTTCCCGAGCAGGACGTCTATGACTGGGGCTATCAGCGGCAGCGCGCAGGCACATTCCGCCATGTCGCCGCGCCGGCGAATTATTGCCCGCTTACCAGCCAGGCCGCGGCGCAGCCGTCAATGTCTTCGAGCTGAACGCCGAGCAACGCGGCCGCACTCGGCCCCAGGTCCTCGACGTCGATAGCGGGAAACTCAGCGCCTGGGGCAATGCCGGGGCCCCGCGCGACGAGCAGCCCGTCGGGCTTATGGTCGCCAGTGCGCCAGCCGACATAGGGATCGCGTATGGTGCCGATCTTTGGCGAACGGGCAGCCTCAATTGGGCTATGGCGTTCCCAGCATAGAAACAGGTCAGGCATTCGATCGCCCGGGCTTCGGGCATGATGCCGGTCGCAGCGCTCGACGCTCGCGATTATCGGCCGCCCGGTATCAGGGTTGGTGATTGCGAGCAGATCGGCGGCCAGGCGATCACATAGGGCATCGGCGTCCGCGGGATCGACCACGCCGTTCGGTTCGCGGCCCTTCAGGTTGAGCCGTACGCCGCCGTACACGAAATTGTTGGGCTCGGAGAAAAATGCCCGCTTCGCGCGCATCTCGGGAAGGTCGCCGCGCATGCGGCGGGCCACAGCACTGCGCAGCCGGGATGACACGCGCGCCAATTCGGCGATCCGACGGAGGCCGGGCTTGAGCCGCGTCAGCAGCCTTTTCGCGACGTTGCGCGGGTCGGCCGGAGAATCTCCGCCGCGATAATGGGCCTCCAGCCTGGCCAGTATCTCATCCAGAAGATGGATGCCGTCATAATGTGGGCCCATGCCGTGGCTAAGGTGGACCATGATCGTAGCATCCGACGGAGCCTGCGCGAGCAGTCGTCCGACTGCAGCATCGATGTCGCGATAGACATGCAGCAGCGGGTCGCCGCCGACTGCCTGCTGCACATCTCGATCGAAACGTGGATGCTTTGCATCGTGCAAATGCCATTGCTGATGGCCCGATGCATGGCTTTCGCCGAAGACGGCCAGAAACAGATCCCAATCCTGTTCCGCCATCAGCTCTTCGAGCATCTTCCCACGCATCGCTACGCCTTTGCGCAGGGCGTGCGCGAACACCTTCTCCTCCTCCGCGGTGCGCAGCATGCCACTGCGCGCGAATGCATCGTCGGAAGCGAACTCACGCTTCGCAAAGGGGTCGACACCTAAGACCGGATGGAAGCCGAACGCATTGGCGAGGTTGCCCGCTCTTTCCACCGGCGCACTGTGCAAGCCGAAGTGACGGTCGTGTGCGCCCCATTCCGCGATATGAACTCCGTTAATCGGAGGCACCGCGCGCGCGTGCGGCACGTCGATCGCGGCGACCTTCAGGCCCGCCTGCGCAAGCTGCTGCCAGAAATAGACATAGCCTCCATCGGGGATGGGGTTGGGCTGCACGCGATACGTGTCGATGTCGACCTCTTCCCAGCAATAATAGCCATGCCGGGCAGGTTTGAGCGCGGTCGCGAAACTGACCCAGAGCGCACCGACCATAAGGCCGTAGGGATTGTTGATAGGACAGCGCGCGCCGCTTTCGAGCAAGCCGGCAAGAGTCGGCAGCTCGCCGGCCGCGGCAAGACCCAATGCGATTTCCGGATCGAATGCGTCCAGGCCGATCATGATCACGGGGCCGGGATTCACGGTCGTCGACCTTTGCCGAAGCTGGCGGCCGGGCAGACGGTCAGATTTGCCGATCAATCCTCTGGTGCAATGCGTACCTTGAGACCGTCCAGCGCGTCCGAGATCTTGAGCTGGCAGGACAGCCGCGACTTCTCGGTGCGATGCTCAGAACTGTCGAGCAGGTCGTTTTCATCCTCGCTGATCGCGGGCAGATCGTGGTCACTCTCCACGAAGATGTGACAGGTCGCGCAGGAGCAGCAGCCTCCGCAAAGCGCGAGCAGCTCATCGATCCCGCCATCCCTGATTGTCTCCATCACGCTCAGGCCGGCCGTAGCCTCAAGCTCGACCTCCCGGCCTTCGCGATCGATCACTGAAATGCGTGCCATTTTTCCTCCCAAACCACCCAGTGGATATATGCTTCAAGACTTGCCCTAGACGCGCTCGAAAATCGCGGCAATGCCCTGACCACCGCCGATGCACATCGTGACGAGCCCGTAGCGGGCCGAGGTCCTGTGCAGTTCGTGGATCAGCTTCACCGTCAGAATGGCGCCCGTTGCCCCGACAGGATGTCCCAGCGAGATGCCGCTTCCGTTCGGATTGACCTTGGCCGGATCGAAGCCAAGCTCGTTCGAGACGGCGAGCGCCTGCGCGGCAAAAGCCTCGTTCGATTCGATGACGTCGATGTCCGAAAGCGACAGGCCCGCGCGCTCCAGCGCGGTCCTGGATGCCGGCACGGGCCCCATACCCATGAAGGCAGGATCGACTCCGGCGTATCCATAAGCGACCAGGCGCGCGAGCGGTTTGAGGCTCTCGCGCTTCACCGCATCCTCGGTGGCGACGATGACGGCGGCGGCACCATCGTTGATCCCGGATGCATTGCCTGCGGTGACGGTGCCATTGTCCTTGAGGAAGGTCGGGCGCAGCTTTGCGAGACTCTCGGCGGTCACGTCGGTGCGGACATGCTCGTCGGTATCGAATATCTCGGTCTTGCGGCGAACCTCGACCTCGACCGGAACGATCTGGTCCTTGAAATAGCCTGCGGCGATCGCGGCCGCTGCGCGCCTGTGGCTTTCGATCGCGAGTGCGTCCTGGGCGTCGCGACCGACGCCATATTTGTCGGCGATATTTTCGGCGGTGACTCCCATCAGCATCCTGCCGAACGGATCGGTCAGCACGCCGTTGAGCGCGTCAACGGCAGCTGCGTCGCCCAATCGCCTGCCCCACCGCATTGCCGGAAGGTGAAAGGGTGCACGGCTCATCACTTCGACTCCACCGGCAAGCGCGATGTCGCAGTCGCCGACCATCGCCAGCTGCGCCGCAGTGACGATCGCCTGCAGGCCCGAGCCGCAAAGCCGGTTGACGGTGAGTGCCGGTGTCGCATGCGGAACGCCCGCGTCCACAGCCACCACACGCGTAATATAAGCGTCGGCCGGCTCGGTAGGGACGACTTGCCCGAACACTGCATGCCCCACAAGCGCTGGTTCGATGCCGGCACGCTCCATCGCTGCCTTGGCGGCCACCGCCCCCAGCTGCCGAGGAGTCTTGTCCTTCAACGCGCCGCCGAACGTACCGATCGCGGTCCGAGCGCCCGCTACCAGGAAAATCTCTTTCATCTGCTGTCCTTCACCGGCACCGACCGCTCCGCGACCGGTGCTCATATAATGCCGAGTCCGGTGCCTTATGCGTTCGCGAGCGCCGCGTGGCGCCAGCGGGCAAACTGAACGACCTGTTCCGCGACAAGCACCAATTGGCCTTCGACAGCGGCATCGCGGACGTTCCCCGATTCGTCGAATATCGGCGTCGAAGCGTTGAGCGTGGCGCCGAAAGGCGTGGGCCAGGCGCGCAGGGCGTGCGCGATCGAGCGCATCGCAACCAACGTCGTCCCGCAGGCCTGCCATCCATAGGCCATCACGATCACGCCAAATGCACGGCCTTCAAGATAGACCCGCTCAGAGCGCGCCGTTTCCTCGATCAGGTCGAGCGCATTCTTGATCGGGCCCGAGACGCTTCCGTGATAACCGGGTGTAGCGACGACGATGCCGTCACAGGCCAATATCGATTCGACCAGCACTCTCTCCTCGTCAGTCCGTTCGGTCGATTCCGGCGCGTAGAGCGGAAGCTTCGCCAGAAATTCCCCACCAAGCAAGCTCGTCCGGCAGCCGAGGCGTTCCGCAGCATGGAGCGAGACGCGCAATGCCTTCTCGCTGCTCGAATTCGGTCGCACCGTACCGCCGATGCCGAGAATGAAAGGCGTGTAGTCAGACATATTCTTTGGTTCTCCCATGACCTGCGTCTCACGCGATGGTTGAAACCATCCTGCAACGAGGGGAATCCGATTTTCGTCGGCCCCGGATCGTCGAATCCCTGCCCCCTTTGAAACGAGCCGATCCCGGCGACAAACGAAAAGCGCAGCGGAGACGGATTTACGCGGACAACACCGGAGCGCCCCGCCAGGCTGGAACACAAAAATTGGGGCCGATCCAAGGACCGACCCCAGTCAAGAGAGACGCCAGGAAGGCGAACGCTATCTAAACCCGACGAGTCTTCGCTTGCAAGTGAAAATGATAGGTTATTTTAAGATGCATGCACTGTCCCCGGGTCGACAACGGTCCATAGAGTCGGTTGCGAAAGCCCAACTGGGGATTGCGACAACTCGCTTACGGCTATCAGGGGCATCTTCGAACCAAACGCGCAACGTCGCGCTTTGCGATCAACCACTTGACGTCCCGCTTCCACGGGCCCGTTGCTTGCAGCCCGCAAGGGCCACTGCTAGGCCGGTGAAATGAACGAAGCATATGAGATCAATGCCCCTAGCGTCTCGGGCGAGATCATCGACGGGGAAGCGATCGTCCTTCATCTCAGGAAGGGCACCTATTTCAGCATGGAGGGAAGCGCGGCATTGATCTGGGCAGGGGTCGAACAGCGCATGACCACTGCCAGCATTGCCGAAGCTCTGGCCGGGCGTTTCGGAATCGATGCGGCTGAGGCGCTCCGCGAGAGCCGCCGGTTGGTCAATGAACTGCTCGCGGTCGACCTCATTCGGCCCGCGTCGGCGCAGGCGGGCAACGCCCCGATCGGTGAGATGATTCCCGTAACAATCGCCTATGCGCCGCCCGTGCTGGAAACATTCAGCGACATGCAGGACCTCCTGCTGCTCGACCCGATTCATGAGGTCGACGACGCCGGATGGCCGATGGCACCGAGGCAGGCGCAAGCCTGATTGACTCAATGCGGGCTTTAGCAGACGGCAGCAGGCTGAGCCTCGTCATCGCAGTACACAACGGCCGTAACTATCTGGCGGAGGCGCTGGAATCGGTGTTTGCGCAAGCCCGCAGGCCGGACGAGATCATCCTGGTCGACGATGGTTCGACGGATGATACGGTCGCCATTGCCGCGCGCTACGGTCAGCGGATCCGGACGGTGCGGCAAGCGCAAGCGGGCACTCCCGCTGCGCGCAATCGCGGTCTCACCGAGACCAGCGGAGACCTTATCGCCTTCCTGGATCACGACGACCTGCTGCCGCCCGACAGCCTCGCGCTACGGCTGGAGGCGCTGATGGAGCATGACTCGATCGCCTATGTCTTCGGCGTGGTAGAACGATTTGTAAGTCCCGAACTGGAGCTACCGTCGCGCAGCCGTTTGCCGGCGAACGCACCGGAGATCGCCGGACGGATCGCCGGGGCGACCATGTTCCGGAGGCAGGCGTTCGCGGCGATCGGCGGCTTCACGGAAACACTTCGCGGCGGATATATGATCGACTGGATGGGCCGCGCAGAGGCAGGCGGCCTTTGCTATAGGGCGATCGACACCTGCGTCTTGCGCAGACGCATCCACGCAGACAACTATGTCCATGATATCAAAGCGCTCGAACAAAACTATCTGGACGCGCTTCGGATGGTGGTTCGGCAGAGGAAAGTGGCCGGTGGGCCCCAATGAATGCTGCGAGCTTCAACAATCTCTTCCCGAACACGGCGCAGGAACTTCTGCTTCGGGCCGCACTCGCGACCGGTGCGGAATCAGGCGCCTTCTACTGCAAGTGGCTGGATCTGGTGCCGTTCGACGGCCAACATGACGAAGGATCGTATCGATTGCTTCCGCTCGTCTGGAGCAATCTGTCGCGCACCGGAGTCGACTATCCGCACATGGGGCGCCTGAAGGGCATATTCCGCAACAATTGGGTCAAGAATGCCAAAAGGTTTGCCTTGGCAGCCGACCTGCTGCGCGCGTTTCAATCGAAAGAAATACCGACGCTCGTCGGCAAAGGCCTTCCGCTCGCGATCGACTTTTACGATGCGCCGGCGCACAGGCCGATGAACGACCTCGACATCATGGTCCGGCCCGTGGACGCACCACGCGCCAGCGAATTGCTCGAAGAGCTCGGCTTTCTTACCGACCGGGCAAGCTGGGCTAGCGAGCAAAGAATGCGGCACGCGCTGTCCCACGTCCATCCGGAGCGCGGCGAGGTGGACCTCCACTGGCATGTTCTGACCGACTGCCAGAATGACGAATCGGACCGGCATTTCTGGGAAAACAGCGTTCCCATCGACGTGGGAGGCGCGCGCACGCGCCGGCCATCGGCCACCGACATGCTGCTGCACATCGTCATTCACGGAATCCGTCCCAACGTGATGCCGCCGATCCGCTGGGTCCCGGACGCGGTGATGGTCATTCGCTCGGGGGAGACGATCGAATGGGAGCGGCTGGTACAATTCTCGATCGATCACGGGATTTCGGCGCGGATGAAGCTGGGCCTCGGCTATCTGAAAGACCGGCTGCAGGTCGACATCCCGGCCGAGGTGCTCCAAGCTTTGGAGGCGCGGCCATCGCTGCTGGAACGCATCGAACTGCATGCAATGGAGCGCGAAATCACCCGACAGACCTGGCGGCAGATTCGACGCGGCACGCACCTCATACGGTTGGTGCGATCGGACGCACGGCCGTGGACCTTCCCGCTGGCGCTTGCGCGCGAGCTGCACAAAAGGCTTCTCGGCCCCGCAGCGCGTCGGTCCGGCGGTGGCCGCGCGCGCAGCCATGGCAATTGAACCCAGCGCTCATTTGATCGGCTCCGACGTTCGGCAACTGACCGAGAGCGAGCAACGCGCTTTCTTCGACACGGCTCTGGACCGCGCGCTGGCGGCCGAACATCGGACAGGCGCGATCGATCGCGACATAATCCTGCTCGACGCGAGGATCAGGCTTCGGTTCGCCGGACAGGCGCTCCACGACGCATTCATGCCGGCGCTTGCCCACATCGCGGTTCCGCGCACTGAACATCCGGACGGGGTTTTCCATATCTGGGATAGCGACGCGAGCGGCGTGGCAATGACGCCTGCCCCCTGCCCGGTTTCGAGCTTCACCCACCGCGGCGATATATGGACGATGCTGAGCCGGCGCATTCGCAGCGCCTTCCAGTCGAGCCAGTTTGCGCTGAGCCTGCTCGACCTGGAGCGGAAGCAGGGCATCTACTGGACGCGGTCCGCGGCCGAGCTGCCTTACTGGTCCAAAGCCGCGCCGCTCTGTGCCCTGTTCAGCTGGTGGATCGCGCATCGCGGCGGACAGCTGCTGCACGGCGCGGCGGTCGCGACAGCTGATGGCGGGATATTGCTGACCGGAAAGGGCGGAGTCGGAAAATCGACCACCGCTTTGCAATGCCTGGCCGCGGGATTCCGCTTCGCAGGCGATGACTATGTCGCGGTAACGGGCGGCAACGAACCCGAGGCACACAGCCTCTATTGCACCGCAAAGATCAACCGAACGTCGAGCGTGGCGTTCGCGGATTTTGCGCCGAGGTTTGGTGACGACAGGAGTGAAAAGGCGGTCTGCTACCTCTATCCCGATCGGAGCGAGTTGCTTGCGCGGTCGCTGCCGATCCGGGCGATCCTCACCCCCGAGATACGCGGCACACCAGAGACGATCATCGAACGCGCCCCGCGGCGGAAACTGGTCGAGGCGGCAAGCTTCACGACGATCGCGCAATTGCCGCACGCCGGGCAGTCGGCCATCCGCTTCGTCGAGGACCTGCTCGATTCCGTCCCGTCCTTCACCATCGGCCTCGGGTCAGACCGACCGCAGGTCGCCGCAGCAATCGCATCGTTCCTCAAGCATCCGCATGCAATCCCGGAGCTCTCGCCGGAGCGGGAGGCGCGCGCTACGATGCCATTGGTGAGTGTGATCATACCCGTCTTCGACGGTGCGCGATTCCTGCCCGATGCTATCGCCTCCATCGTCGGGCAGGGGCATGAACCGCTCGACATCATCGTCGTCGATGATGGATCGCGCGACGACATCGACGACGCTGTCGCGGCACTTCCATGCGACGTGCGTCTGTTGAAGCAGGCACATGCCGGGCCTGGAGCGGCACGGAATGCGGGGATTCGCAACGCGACCGCCGATTTCATCGCCTTCCTCGACGTCGATGACCTCTGGCTTCCCGATATGCTGCAGGTCTGCCTCGAAGCGTTCGAGACCGCGCCCGATCTGGACGTCGTCATCGGCGATGCCCAGCATTCGAAGTTCGATCCAGAGACCGGGGAGTGGGTCTACATCGGCGATGCCCAGGAGACATTCCCCTTTCACATCTCGGCCGCGATGTTCCGGCGCCGCGCGTTCGAGCAGGTTGGCCTGTTCGACGAAAAGATGGAATTCGACGAGGATCTCGATTGGTTCATGCGGGCCAGGGACTGCCGGGCGATTGTCGAGCATATCGACCGACCGGCATTGCTCGTCCGGCGGCATGAGAGCAACATGACCTTTGGCCGGACCAAGGCCGACCTTACTCCGGAGCGGCTGCTCAAGAACCTACTGGACCGCCGCCGTGAACGCGCAAAACGCGGCTAGAGCGGCACTGCCAATCCCGCTCGCTCTCTCTAAAGCGAGAGCGAAGGATCTAACGTGCAGCGACGGCGGCGGCGGCGGCGAGGGATTGCGCGGCCTGGCCCACCTGCGACGCACCAGCAATGTGCGGACCGGCGAGGCGCACGCCCTCGTCGACATGATCGAGGAATCGGGCAAAGTTGTCGGTGAACAGGCGTACGAGCTTGGCAGCCGTCTTGTCATAGGCGTCCTTGTCCGGCCAGGTCTGGCGCGGGTCGAGGATCTTGCCGTCCACGCCGTGAACCGAAACGGGCACATCGAAACCGAACCAGGGATCGGTCCGGAATTCGGCCTTGTTGAGACTGCCGTCGAGCGCAGCATTCAGAAGCGCGCGCGTGACCTTGATCGGCATCCGCTGGCCGACACCATATTGCCCGCCGGTCCAGCCGGTATTGACCAGCCAGCAGTCGACGTTCCCTCGCGCGATCCGCTCCTTGAGCAGATTGCCATAGACCGACGGATGACGCGGCATGAACGGCGCACCGAAACAGGTCGAGAAGGTCGCTTCAGGCTCAGTCACGCCAATCTCGGTGCCGGCCACCTTGGCGGTATAGCCGGACAGGAAATGATACATCGCCTGGTCGGGCGTCAGCCGCGCGATCGGCGGCAACACACCGAATGCATCCGCGGTCAGCATGACGATGTTGCGCGGCACTGGGCCCATGTTCTCGGCTGAGCTGTTCGGAATGAAATCGATGGGATAGGCCCCGCGGCTGTTCTCGGCGAGACTTGGATCGTCGAGGTCTAGCGCGCGCGTGACCGGGTCGATGACGACATTCTCGAGCACGGTTCCAAAGCGCCGCGTCGTCGCGAAGATCTCGGGCTCGGCCTCTGCCGACAGGCGGATCATCTTCGCGTAGCAACCGCCCTCGAAATTGAACACCGCGGTGTCTGACCATCCATGCTCGTCATCGCCGATCAGCGTGCGGCTGCTATCGGCGGAGAGCGTGGTCTTGCCGGTGCCGGACAGGCCGAAGAAGATAGCAGTATCGCCTTTGGGACCGATGTTGGCCGAGCAATGCATCGGCATCACGCCCTTCGGCGGCAACAAATAGTTGAGCAGCCCGAACACCGACTTCTTCATCTCGCCGGCATATCGCGTGCCGCCGATCAGGATCAGCCGTTCGGTGAAGTTGACCGCGATTACGGTCTCCGAACGAGTTCCGTAGCGTGCCGGGTCGGCCGTGAAGGACGGCAGGTCGATGATCGTATAATCGGGCTCGAAGCCGGCCAGCTCCTCGCGCTCGGGGCGCACGAGCAAGGTGCGGATGAACAGGCTGTGCCAGGCGAATTCGGTGATGACGCGAACGCGGACGCGATGCTCGGGCTGCGAGCCGCCGTAGAGATCCTGGACGAACTGGGTCTCGCGCGTGTCGAGATGCGCCATGAAATCCTGCTTGAGCGCAGCGAAATGCTCCGGCGACATCGACTGCGTATTATCCCACCAGACGGTGCCCTCGGTCTCTCCGTCGCGGACGATATATTTGTCCTTGGCAGAGCGGCCGGTATGCTTTCCGGTCTCGACGACGAGTGGGCCATATTCGGCGAGCACGCCTTCGCCACGGCGCACGGCATGCTCGACAAGCGCCGACGTGCCAAGGTTGGCCAGGATGGTTGTAGTGGACACGAAATCTCCTGAATTCTTGCGGTTCGTCCGCTAGGCGATAGGGGCTAGCCGCACAATAGTGGCTGCGGCCAGCATTTCATAATGCAATTGTCGTTAAAGCGATGCTGCGCTGCTGTCACGAAAATGTTTCCTACTGCGTCAATGACTTAAGTGGTGTTTCTTGATCGGCTAGGAGAGCCGGATCGACGCGCAGCCTGCCCATCACGAGCGCCCTTCCCTGCGCATAATCGCGCACGGCGTTGACGCAGTCGAGCGCGACCACCACGCCGTCGCGCAGGTAGACCAGCGAGAAGCTCCGCGTGGCCGGATCGCCGCGCATGACGATGTCGTCGTAGCCTACCGACAGGCCCACGGTCTGCAGCCGGAGATCGAACTGGTTAGACCAGAACCATGGGACGGCGGCATATTGGTCGGCCCCGCCCATGATCGCCTTGGCCACCACATTGGCCTGGTCATTCGCATTCTGGACCGATTCGAGCCGCATACGAATGCCGCCGGCAAAGCTATTTTCATGCTCGGCGCAATCGCCGATCGCATAGACGTCCGGAAGGCTCGTCCGACACTGCCCGTCGACGCGCACGCCGTTGCCGACGTCGGCGCCGGCATCGGCGAGCGGCTGGATCGAAGGGATGATGCCTATGCCGACGATGATCATCTGGCCGGGAACGACGCTGCCGTCGGCAAGCCTTACGCCGGCCGCGCGTCCCAATTCCTCGACGATGCAGTCGGCGCTGACGCCGAGACGGACATCGACACCATGCGCACGATGTTCGGCTTCGTAGAATCGCGACAGCGGCTCCGCAGCCACGCGCGCCAGCACACGGTCCAGCGCCTCGAGGACCGTCACCTTCTTGCCAAGTTTGGTCAGTACCGAAGCTGCTTCGAGGCCGATATAGCCGCCGCCGACGACCACCACCTCGCGCACATCGGGAAGCTCGCCCATCATCGCGTCGACGTCGGCCCGGTTGCGGACATAATGAATCCCGGGAAGGTCGTGCCCCGGACAGCTCAGCTTGCGGGGTGTTCCGCCCGTCGCCCAGATCAATATGCCATAGCCGATCGAAGCCCCGTCGGCGGTCGTGACTTTATGCCCGCCGGGATCGACCGCGGTGACGCGGCGGCCAAGCAGCATCTCGATACCCTTGTCCGCCCACGCCTCCGCAGGACGGAAGACCAGCCGGTCCCACGGCTTGTCGCCGGCTAGATATTCCTTGGAGAGAGGCGGCCGGTCGTAGGGAAGCTCAGGCTCGTCACCGACGATCGCGATCGTTCCGCCGAATTGCTGCTGGCGAAGCGCGATCGCGGCCTGTGCGCCGGCATGGCCGCCGCCAACGATCAGGGCATCAAAAGACTCGCTCACTTATCTACCTTTCCTCCCCGGATGACCTTCACAGGCGCGCCCACGAATGCCTGCCGGTTTTGCTCCCTTGGCCGAACAACAATCTTCACCGCAAGGCCAGCGATATCCAGCACCCCGCCGGCGTCCCTTGTCTCGGCCGCCCAAGCTGCCAAGCTTCGCGCCGAGTCGGACTCGAGCAGGAGAGCGCATTGGCCAAACCAGCCCCATCGGGAGACCTGCTCGGCTTCATAGCGCGCGTTCTCGCAGCGGCAATGATCATCGGCTTGATCGTCCTCGCCTGGCAATTGCGGCAGCTGCTGCTGCTCATCTTCGGCGCGATCCTGGTCTCGGTGATCTTCCGCCTTGTCGCCGCGCCAATCAATCGGCGCCTGTACGTGCCCCCAAGCCTTGCCCTCGGGCTCGCGGTGCTGCTGGTGGTTGCGCTGATCGGCGCGATCGTCTGGTTCTTCGGAGCCGATATCGGAAACCAGACCCGTTCGCTGAACCAAATGCTTCCCGAGGCATGGCAAAATCTCCAGCTTCGGCTGCAGAAGGCGGGCTGGGGAGAACCACTGGACCGGTGGCTTGAGAACATCAGGTCGAGCGCCGTCTCGAACATCGGCCATTTCGCGCTCGCGGCAGGCGGTGGCCTCGGGACGACGATCATCGTCATTGTGGGCGGTATCTTCATCGCGGCACAGCCCGATCTTTATCGAACCGGCCTGATCAAGCTGATCCCGCCGCGGCAACGGGACCTTGGCGGCGAGGCAGTGACCGACGCCGGCGTCTCGCTCGGCCTCTGGCTGCGGGGCCGGATGGTGTCGATGGCGATCGTCTGCACGCTGACCGCGGCGGGCCTCTACATGATCGGCGTACCGTCATGGCTGGCGCTCGGCCTCCTGTCGGGACTGCTGGAATTCATTCCGTTCGTTGGCCCGATCATCTCCGCGATACCGGCCGTACTGCTGGCGCTCGCGTTGAGCCCGAATGCGGCTTTGTGGACGGTCGCGCTCTACGCCATCGTCCAGCAGATCGAAGGAAATATCATCGAGCCTTTGGTCCAGCAGCGTGCCGTCAGCATCCCGCCGGCCCTGCTGATGTTCGGGATCGTCGCGGCCTCGATGCTGTTCGGCATCGGCGGGGTGATATTGGGCGCTCCCCTTACTGTGGTGATCTACGTGCTGGTGAAGCGGCTCTATGTCCGCGAGGCGCTGGATACCGAAACCCCGCTGCCTACCGACCCAGGCAGATAGGCAAAAGTGGCTCTCGACTCGATCGCGACAAAGCGCTCGTTCGACCCGGTCGTGAACGACCGGACGCGGCTGCTCATCCTTGGCAGCCTGCCCGGTGAAATGTCGCTCGCGCAGGCGCGCTATTATGCGAATCCGCGCAATCAGTTCTGGCGGCTCGTCGGTAGCGTAATCGGCTCCGATCTGGTCTCGCAAGGCTATGAAAAGCGGCTGGCCGCCCTGCTCGCGGCCGGGATCGGCCTTTGGGACGTGATCGAAACTGCTTCGCGCACCGGCAGCCTGGACACCAGCATCAGAGACCATCGCCCCAATCGGCTTGGCGAGCTCGCAGCATCGCTTCCCAATCTCGCCGCTGTCGCATTCAACGGCGGCAAGGCCGCTGCAATCGGGCGCCGGCAACTGGCGGCGCTCGAAGGACCCTCGCTCATTGTCCTTCCGTCGAGCAGCCCGGCGCACACGCTGGCATTCGAACGCAAGCGCACTGCCTGGATGCAGTTGCGGGCCCATCTTCACGGAAACACCTCCGCACAAAAAAGCGTAAATGGAAATTAACTTCACATTAGGGGAATTTGCCTAGGGGTCATTCCCGCGTCCGGACATGCGCCGGGCTAGCAAGGACATCGCCGTGAAGAAGTGGCAAAAAGTGTCGAGTGCGAAGGAAAGACGCGTTTTCGAGCGCTCGATCGTACTCGTGCGCGCGACGCTCGAGACCGAGAATGGCGAGATTCGTGCCTTCCTGCGCAATCTGTCGCGCAGCGGCGCGCTGATCGACGCGAGCGAAGATCTGCACATCGGAATGATCGTCACCCTCCATTGCGGCAAGTCGTCGGTCCCGGCGCGGATCGTCTGGGCGAAGCGGCCGCGATTCGGCCTCGCCTTCCGCGATCTGATCAGCGATGCCGAGGTCCAGCGCCACGTCACCGCCGAACGATCGCGCCCGCCGACGCGCGGCCGGCCGCCAGCATCGCGCCGCGACATCAACCGCGTAGCGGCTCCCTGACCCTCCCTCCCAGCCGGTTCAAAAGCTGACTCGCGCGGTGATGCGCAGATCGCGTCCGGCAAGCGGTGCATAATCCTTGAGGAAGCTGACCGCCCGCCGGGCGTCAACGTCGAAGATATTGTTCGCCGCCAGCATCAGGCTGATGTCCCGGTGCGTCGCGAACGGAACGAACGAGATCGATGCGTTCACCATCGTATAGCCCTTGGTCGGCGTTTCCAGCTCGGCAAGGCGGTCCTGACCCGTCACGCGTTCGACCTCGAGCCGGCCGCTGAGCCGGTCGGATTGTGCCTCGACGCCGCCGAGGAAGCGAAGCGGGGGAATGCGCGGCGCCGGGCCAACGGATTTGATCGTCGCCCGCACATAGTCCGCAAGGCCATCCAGATTGACCGCGAAAGCCCCGAGCTGCGCCACCCGCACCGATCCCTCGGCCTCGAAACCCAGATAGCGGGCATCGCCCTGATTGGTTCGATATACCGGCAGGCCGTCGGCAATGGCGCCCGTCGCCTGCTCATAGATATAGTCGCTGAACCATATCCGATAGGCGGAAAGCCCGAAGCTGTAGCCGTCGCCCGCACCCTTCAGCGAAAGCTCCACGCCGTTGCTCCGCTCCTTGGCAAGGTCGCGATCACCGATCTCGAATGATTGCGTGCCGGGATGCGGTCCGTTGACGAACAATTCCTCCGCCGAGGGCGCGCGCTCGGTATGCGATGCATTGAGCCCCACCTTAATCCCGGTTGCGATCGCATAGGTAGCACCGGCCGAACCGGAGAAAGAGTCGAAGCTGCGCGTGAGATCTGGGTTGCCGATCAGCGCATCTTCGTCCGCGCTTACGCGCTGGTTCTCGTATCGAAATCCGGCTTCGGCGCGAACAGGGCCGGCAGCGTAGGTCTGGACCGTAAACAGTCCAAGCTGGCCGGTGCGGTTGGGCGGCAGCGCCTTCTCGTCGCCGACGCTGTCGAGATTGCGGTGGAAATATTGCACTCCGAAGCCACCGCCCCAGCCGTGGCGGTCGGCCTGGACGACTTCGAGCCTGCCCTCATAGCCCTTGCTGAAGAAGGTGGTGCCGATGCTGCCGTCCTCGTCGATCTCGCTGTGCTGATAGTCGGAATAGCCGCCGCGAAAGCGGACGCTGTCGACGAAGCCCCCACCAACCTTGATCTCCGCACGTCCATCGACCCGCGTCTGCTTGAGATCGATGCTGACCGTCTCGGCTTCGATGCTCGGGTCGAGCGAGTAGCGGATCGGGATCCCGTAGCGCGTCTGGAAGCGGTTGACCGAAACGCCGACATTGCTGTCACCGTCGATCCAGGCGACGCTTCCGGCGACGTCGGAGACCCGGCCGGCGCTGTTGGGAAGCCTGCCATGCAGGTCGGCGAGCGCCTGGATTGCGGGATCTGAGCTGGCCGCGGCCTGCGCACGCATGGCGCCCGACAATATCGGACCACCTGTCTCGAGATCGCCGGTCTTGGTGAGATTGCCATCGACGTGGACGACAAAATGTCCGCCGATCGGAACGTCGGCGATGCCGTTGATCGCGCGCTCGTCGGCCGCCGACCCATAGCTGGCGAGACCGCCGACATGCACGGCTTCGTCCGGCACGTGCCGCGGTATCCGCGAATCGATGATGTTGACGACACCGCCGATCGCCGAGGAACCGAACAGCAGCGCGCTCGGCCCGCGCAAGATCTCGATCCGGTCGGCAGTCAGCGCGTTGGCGGCCACGGCATGATCGACGCTCGTGTTCGACACATCGAGGCTGCCGATGCCATCGGTGAGCACGCGGATGCGCTCGCCCTGAAAGCCGCGCAGCACGGGCCGGGAGGCGCCGGGACCAAAGGAGGTTGCCGAAACGCCAGGCTGGCGCGCGAGCGTATCGCCGATCGTGGGCCGCAATTCGCGAATCAGCTCCTCGCCGGTGACGACCGACGTTCCTGAAAGGACATCCGCGCTATTGCGGCGGAAACCAGTCACAACGATCGCGTCATTATCATGGTGATGGAACTTGTCTGTCCCGGTTTTGGGACTCGCGGTATCGGCAGGTTGATCTGACACGGCACCGGCGGATTGCGCGAGCGCGGCGTTGGGCAATGCAATAGAGACCAGCGTCGCGGCTGCGCCGGCGCGTAAGGCCAAATGAAACATGGATTTTCCAATCATATTTGCTGCCGGACAGGCAGCAGATCGCGTTCGATGAGCTAGGCTCACGATTTTGGATGTCCGGCGGCGGATCGACCCATCTATGGATCGGAGCCGCAAGCACGGAACAATGCCGGGCACCGCCGGCATGCGATCAATTATGCAAGTGGCGGTCTGAGCAGGGGCGCTGGCGAGGTACCGGCAGGCGCCGTATCCTGTGCGATCGGCTGGCCAAGAACTTCGGCTATCTGGGCCTGGAATTCGAATGCGCCGGAAGGCATCATCATCGCCGGAAGTGAAAGCGAGGGAGGAGCCGATGCCGATCCCTTCCTGGATTTCACCTCTGCCGCGGTCTCTTCGGTAAGCGCCTGCGCGGCAATGCCCGGATCATGGCTTTGGCGGGCGACGATATGATCAGCCGCGCTGCGATGCTGACAGATAGCAGCCGCGGCGAACGATCCGTTGCCGAGCACGAGCGTGAATATCATCAACCACGAAATGAGGCGCCCCATGGATATAAGGTAACATGAACGACGCCCCGCCTCAAGGTTGCGCCGGGTCTTGCTCGTCCGCAGCACTCGGTTCGGCGCATGTCGGCGCGGTCACGCCGGGCGAAGCTAATCGCCGTAGTAACCGCAACTGGACGCATTTCGGCGCAATATGCAGTTTCGGGGGCTTGCCTATTCGAGGCAAGGCGGACAACGGCTCGTCGTCGCAATTCAGCTGCCGGTAACCTGCAACAGATAATGAGCTTATTCTTTCAAGCCATGGGATTCAGGATGGGTCGGTCGCGTTCCAGAGCACTCCGCTTTATGAACTTATTGTCCGGCAACACCGGCAGGCTGGTCGGCGCTGCCGTCCTTGTCGGGCTGTTGACCGGCCTTGCTCTGCCCGCAGCAAAGACGGCGCCGCAGCAGCGAAAGCTGGCCGCCGCGCGGCAGCTGCAGACTCCGGGCAGCGTGAGGCCGATCGGCCTTCGTCCCGGCGAAATCGCAGCGCGAAACGTCCTCGACATGCGCATCCAGCAACTGGCGCGCGCATTCCCCGGTAAGGTCGGGATCGCGGTCCGGGACCTGCAAAGCGGGTGGACCACCGACTGGCAGGGCCACGCCTATTACCCGCAGCAGAGCGTGAGCAAATTCTGGGTAGCGCTGACCGCGCTCGACCAGGTCGACAGGGGCGTTCTCGATCTGTCGCGTCCGGTCGTGCTGCGCCGCTCGGACCTCACGTTGTTTCACCAGCCTGTGGCCGCATTGATCAAAAAGGACGGTTATTCGACCACGCTCGGCGCGCTGATGACCCGCGCGCTCACCGAAAGCGACAATACCGCAAATGATTTCATCCTGCGGCGCGCCGGCGGCCCCGACGCGGTAAGGGCCTTCCTGCGGCGCAACGGCATCGAGGGCGTCCGCTTCGGACCGGGCGAACGGCTGCTGCAGAGCCAGACGGCAGGCCTCACCTGGCGCCAGGAATATTCGGTCGGCAATGGCTTCTCGAAGGCGCGCTCGGCGCTCCCGGACAAAGTCCGCCGCGCCGCTTTCGAGCGCTACCTCGCCAATCCCGTCGATGGCGCAACCGCGCTCGGCATCGTCGATGGCCTCGACAAGCTGCACCGGGGTGCGCTGCTGTCTCCCGAAGCGACCCGGCATCTGCTCTTCACCATGTCGAACACCAAGACCGGCAAGCAACGGCTCAAGGGCGGGCTGAGCCCAGGCTGGTCGTGCGCGCACAAGACCGGGACCGGCCAGGATTATGGCGGTACGGTCGCTGGCTATAACGACATCGGAATCCTGACGTCGCCGGATGGCCGTTCCTATGCGGTCAGCATATTGATCGGACGGACCACGGTCGGGATCCCGACGCGCCAGCTGCTGATGAACGACGTGGTGCGGGCCATCATCAGCTACGACCGCCAGCTTGCCGGATATTGACCGGGCAAGCCCAGGCCGCGATCCGGCTGCAGCCACTGCCTAGCCTGCTTGCTCTGATCGCCGCCGAGGCGTAGACTTCGAGCGAAGGATGAGGGGATATGCGAAGCGTGCGTGCCGCTATTGCGCTGGCCGGCTTGATCGCCGCCACACTCAGCCTGCATGCGTCACAGGCGCAGGATGTCGAGCCCGCGGCCGCACCGGCGCCTCCCGCCACTGATACCGTACCCGCCGATGTGGTTGCGATCGGCAAGGACATCAACAACCGCATGACTGTACCCGTGGAGATCGGCAACGCGGGCCCATATCACTTCCTGATCGACACCGGCGCGCAGCGGACCGTCATCTCGCAGGAGCTCGCGCAGCACCTCTCGCTGGGTCAGGGTGAGCCGGTGCGAATGCACACCATGACCGAGGCGAGCAATGTCACGACGGCGCTCATTCCCAATCTCAGGGTCAGCCAGAACAATATCAGCAACGTCAACGCGCCGGCGCTGCCTGCAGCCAATATCGGCGGCGCGGGCATGCTCGGCGTCGACAGCCTCGAATCGCGCCGGGTCACGATCGATTTTGGAAGCAAGAAGATGTCGATCTCGCCTTCGGAAAAAAGGGTCGAGAATTGGGGCCCGGACGTCATCGTCGTGCACGGCCGGACGCTGCTGGGTCGCCTGATCCTGGCCGATGCGTGGATCGATGGCGAGAAGATCACGGTCGTCGTCGACACCGGCTCCGAAATGACGATCGGCAATAGCGCGCTTCGCCGCAGGCTCGAGGCGAAGCGAAGGATCCGAAAAACCATCCCGGTCGAAGTGGTCAGCGTCACCGGCGGCAAGTTCGTCGCCGATTATACCTGGGCCAGGCACGTCAAACTCGGCAGCGCCAACATCGACAATATGCCGATCGGCTTCGCCGACGTACATCCGTTCAAGCAGCTCGGACTGCGCGACCGTCCGGCCATCCTGCTTGGAATGGACACCTTACGCCTGTTCGAGCGCGTATCGGTCGACTTCGCGCGCAAGGAGGTGCGGTTCCTGTTCAAGGACCCTGCATCATCCCGCTTCGGCAGCCAGGACAATTATTCCAGCGGCAGGCTCAAGCGGCTTTAGAGTCCTGACCCTAGACCAATTCGGCCGCCTGCGTGATTTTGGCAGCTGCTGCTGCGGCGAAGCGATCGACATTCTCATCCGACAGGCCGGCGACGTTGAACCGGCCTGACGCTGCCATGTAGAAGCCTTCGTCCTTGCGCAGCTCGAGAACAGCCTCGGGCGACAGCGGCAGCATCGAGAACATGCCATTTTGCTCGTCGATATAGGCGAGCGACGGATCGGCGGCTGCCAGCCGCGCCCGCAGGCTGCGGATCCGGGTCAGCATCTCGACCAGTTCGGCGTGCCAATCCGCGTTCAGCTCGGGCGTGTCGAGGATGATCCGGACCAAAGCGGCGCCATGATCGGGCGGCATCGACCAGTTGGTCCGCGCAGCCGACATGAGATTGCCATAGGCCGCCTCTGCCGCCGCCTTGCCCGGCGCCTTGATGAACAGCGCGCCAACGCGATCGCGGTACAGACCGAAATTCTTGTCGCAGCTTTGCGCGACCAATGCCTGGTCGACCCGTTCGACCATCATCCTGGTGCCGGCGGCATCGGCCTCGAGTCCGTTGCCCAGCCCCTGATAGGCCAGATCGATGAATGGGATCAGCCCGCGATCGGCGACGAAGCGCGACAGGCTGTCCCACTGCTCGAGCGTGAGGTCCGCACCGGTCGGATTGTGGCAGCAGCCATGCAACAGGATCAGATCGCCGCGCCTGGCGTCCTCGATCGCGGCCATAAGCGAGTCGAACAGGACCAAGTGGCTGGCCTTTTCATAATAAGCATAGTCCACCGTCTCTAGCCCGGCCACGCTGAGCAAGGGCTGGTGGTTCGGCCAGGTCGGCTGGCCGACGAAGATGCGTGGGTTTCCACCGGCGAGCTTGATCAACTCGGCACCAAGCCGCAGCGCGCCACATCCGCCAGGAGTCTGGATGCCGATGATGTTCGGATCGGCGGCGATCGTCGGCCCGAACACGATGTCCTTGATCAGTGCGGTGAAACGGACGTCGCCGTCCGAGCCGAGATAGGATTTGGTATCCTGGGTATCGAGCAGGATCCGCTCCGCCTTCTTGACCGACCGCAGGATGGGTGTGTTGCCGACGGCGTCCTTATAGACGCCGACACCGACATCGATCTTGGTCGGCCGGGGGTCCGCCGCATACAGGCCGATCAGCGCCAGCAGGGCGTCGGGCTGTTGCGGTTTCAATCGGTCGAACAGCTTCACTTCGTCGGCCACGATCAGTCCTTCGGTCATCGATATTGATGAGGCGCGGCATAGGGTCCAAACACGTTGGAGACAACCTCGCTTGCGCCTGTGGAACGAGTCCTGGCTCCGTCGATTGAATGCCCGATACGTGCGATTGGAGAATGAATATGGCAGCGCGCCCCTATTGGAAGGGTCAGATCCGGCTCGCTCTGGTTTCGATACCGGTGGAGGTCTACTCGGCAACCAAGAGCGGCGCGCAGGTCGCGTTCAACCAGATCCACGAGCCGAGCGGACAGCGCGTCAAATATGAGAAGGTCGTGCCGGGCATCGGACCGGTCAATGCCGACGAGATCGTCAAGGGCTTCCAATATGAAAAGGGCAGCTACGTTCTGCTCGACGACAATGAGCTGGAGGCGGTGAAGCTGGAGAGCAAGAAGACGCTCGAACTCACCCAGTTCGTCGATGCCCACGAAATCGACATGATCTATTTCGAAAAGCCTTATTATGTCGTCCCGGCCGACGACCTCGCCGAGGATGCCTTCATCGTGCTTCGCGAGGCGCTGCGGCGAAGCAAAAGAATAGGGCTTGGCCAGCTGACGATGCGCGGCCGTGAATATGTCGTCAGCCTCAAGCCATGCGGTAAGGGAATGGTGCTGGAGACGCTGCGCTACGCCGACGAGGTCAACAAGGCGTCGTCCTACTTCCGCGAGATCGACGACAAGAAGCCGGACGAGGATCTGCTCGACCTCGCCGAGACTTTGATCGCGAAGAAGACCGCCGCGTTCGACGCCTCCGCATTCCACGATCATTATGTCGACGCGCTGCACGACCTCATCGAGCGCAAGATGAAGCTCAAGGGCGCGAAGATCAAAGCCGAGAAGGAGGCCGCCCCCACCAAGGGCACCAACGTCGTCGACCTGATGGCCGCGCTCAAGCGATCGATCGAACGCCCTGCCGCCGGCAGCGCCGGGAGCGCCACCGCCAAGAAGACTGCGACCAAAAGCAGCACTCCGGCGAAAAAGACAGCTTCGGCCAAAGCCGCGGCAAAGCCCGCGCCCAAACGCAAGGCAGCGCGCGGCTAGACCGGAACATGGCCAAGGGATCCGATCCCCTCGCAACCTACAATGCCAAGCGCGATTTCGCGAAGACCGCGGAACCCGCCGGCGCCGTCGCGCGCGGCGAGAATTTCAGTTTCATGGTGCAGAAGCACGATGCCACCCGGCTGCACTACGACTTCAGGCTCGAGCTGGACGGCGTGCTCAAGAGCTGGGCGGTGACGCGCGGGCCAAGCCCGAACCCTGACGACAAGCGACTCGCCGTCCGCACCGAAGACCATCCGCTCAGCTATGCCACGTTCGAGGGAACGATACCGAAGGGCGAATATGGCGGTGGAACCGTCATGCTATGGGATCGCGGCAAATGGGTACCCCATCCCGGCAAGGACCCGCGCAAGACGCTGGCCGAGGGCCATTTGCATTTCACGCTCGAGGGTGAGCGGATGAAGGGCGAATGGCTGCTGATCCGCCTCAAGCCGCGCGGCAAGGAGCGCACCGAAAACTGGCTGCTGCGCAAGATCGACGATGCGCACAGCGGAAGCTCGGCCGGACTGACCGACAAATATCTGACTTCGGTCAAGACCGGTCGAACTATGCTGGAAATCGCCGAGGGCAAGAAGGCCGCCGCAGCGCCGAAGCAGGCCGCAGCGACCCGGCGGACGACCGCCAAACTGCCTCGTTTTCGGCCGGTCCAGAAAGCCACGCTGGTCGATTCCGTACCGCCCGGCTCAGGCTGGATCCACGAGATGAAATATGACGGCTACCGCTGCCTGCTGAGCGTTGGCGGCGGAACCGCGAAAGTCTACACGCGCTCGGGCCTCGACTGGTCGGACAAATTTCCGGAAATCGCCGAAGCGGGTGGCCGGATAAACGCGGGCTCGGCGTTGATCGATGGTGAGATCGTCAAGCTCGATGACAAGGGCAACACCGGCTTCTCGGCATTGCAGCAGGCGATCAGCGAGGGCGGAAAGGGCCTGAGCCTGTTCGCCTTCGATCTGCTCGAACAGGACGGCAAGGATCTCACCAAACTGCCAAACATCGAGCGCAAGCAGCGCCTCGCCGCCCTGATCGGCGACGGTGAACCGCCCTTCATCCTCTACGCGGACCATATTGTCGGCCAAGGCGAGAAATTGTTCGATGCGATGTGTTCCGCAGGCCAAGAAGGAATCATCTCCAAGCGCGCAGACGCCCCCTATCGCGGCGACCGCACCAGAAACTGGCTCAAAATCAAATGCATCCACCGCCAGGAGTTCGTGATCATCGGCTGGACCCCGAGCGACAGCAAGGCGCGCGCGCTGCGGTCATTGCTGCTGGCAGTCCAGGACGACGGCAAGCTTCGCTACGCCGGCAAGGTCGGAACGGGCTTCTCGATGTCTGCCCTGGGAGATCTTCTCGCCAAACTTCGTAAGCTGGAAATCGCGAAGGCACCGGTCGAAGTGCCGCGCAGGGAAGCGCGTGGCGCGCATTGGGTGAAGCCCGAACTGGTCGCAGAGGTCGCCTTCGCCGAATTTACCTCGGAAGGCGTGGTACGCCACGCCAGCTTCCTGGGCCTTCGCGGCGACAAGGCCGCAGCCGACGTCATCGAAGAGAAAGTGCAGACGCTTTCCGCGGCGGTCCCAACGCCGGCTGCTTCCACCGTCAAGATCAGCAACCGCGACCGGGTCGTGTTCCCCGATTCCAATATCACCAAGGGCCAGCTCGCCGATTATTATGCTTCGGTCGGAACGATCATGCTCCCGTGGGTGACGAATCGCCCGATCAGCCTGGTCCGCTGCCCGCAAGGCCGCGCGAAGAAATGCTTTTTCCAGAAGCATGACGCGGGCACGTTCGGGACGAATGTCCTGCAGGTGCCGATCAAGGAAAAGAACGGTAAGTCCGAGGATTATCTGTACATCGACAGCGTCGACGGACTGCTCACCTGCGTCCAGATGGGCACGATCGAATTCCACGGCTGGGGATCGCGCGTCGAGGATGTCGAGAAGGCCGACCGACTCGTGTTCGACCTCGATCCCGACGAAGGGCTGGGCTTCGATGCGGTCAAAAAGGCGGCGCGCGAGATCAAGCAGCAGCTCGCCGACATCGGATTGCAGACATTCCCGATGCTGACTGGCGGCAAGGGACTGCACATCATCGTTCCGTTGCAGCCGGATGCCGAGTGGCCCGTGGTCAAGGATTTCGCGCTTCGCTTCTGCACCGCGATCTCCAGTGCGGAACCGGAGCGTTTCACCGTCAATATCGCCAAGGCGCGGCGCGCCGGACGAATCTTCCTCGACTATCTGCGCAACCAGCGCGGTGCGACCGCGGTCATGCCTTATTCGGCGCGTGCCCGCGAGCACGCCCCCGTCGCCGCGCCAATCAATTGGGACGAGCTCGACGATTATGATTCCGGAGGACGCTATACGGTGCGCGACGCGGCCCTGCTGCTGGAGCGCGCCTCAGGCCGCGCGCTGCAGGGCTGGGGAGAAGCGGATCAGGTGCTACCGGATCTGTGATACTATAGTCTGGAAGTCGGCCGACGGCCGTCTTATATCGATAATACACCAGTTGCGTTTCGCGGGGCGGAATGCCCATAGATCAATCTGAACAGGATGGGGGTTTAGGATGGCGACGACGACCGGAACCGAAACCAAGCTCAAGCTCGAAGCGCCCGACGCGCTCAACGCGGTACAGCCGCAGGAAGCGGCCGGCCTGATCCCGCTCAAGGAGGACGAACGAACCGCGCTCGAGGTCAAGGTCGACACGTTCATCGCGGATCTGGTCGCGACCGATACCAACAGCCCCGAATTCGGCAAGAAAGTCGACCAGCTGACCGGCATGGGCCGCAAGGAGATTGCCGACGCTGCCGGCCAGACCAACCGCTTCCTCGACCGGCCGGTCAAAGCGATCGACAGCGACACCGGGATCGGCACCGATCTGACCGAGCTGCGCCGCACCGTCGAGGATCTCGACCCTTCGCGCCGCGGCAACCTGCTCGCACCGCGGAAGCTTTTCGGAATCATTCCGTTCGGATCGAAGCTGCGCAACTATTTCGACGGCTACAAGTCCGCGCAAAGCCACATCTCCACCATCCTCGCCCGGCTCACCTCGGGCAAGGACGAGCTGCTGATGGACAATGCGGCGATCGATGTCGAACGCGCCAATCTGTGGAAGACGATGCACAAATTGGAGCAGATGATCCATATCTCGAAGACGATGGACGCGGGGCTCGAGGAAAAGGCCAACGAGCTCGACTCGGTCGACCCGGCAAAGGCCAAGGCGATCCGCGAGCAGGCCTTGTTCTACACGCGCCAGCGCACCACCGACTTGCTCACCCAGATGGCGGTCAGCGTGCAGGGCTATCTCGCGCTCGATCTGGTCAAGAAGAACAATGTCGAGCTGGTCAAGGGTGTCGACCGGGCATCGACCACGACGGTCGCCGCACTGCGCACGGCGATCACGGTCGCGCAGGCGCTGACCAACCAGAAACTGGTTCTCGAGCAGATCACCGCGCTCAACACCACGACGGCGGACGTGATCGAGGGCACCGGGACGATGCTCAAGAACCAGACCGCCGCGATCCACAAACAGGCAGCGTCGGCGACCATTCCGCTCGAAACGCTGCAGCGCGCATTCCAGAATATCTACGACACGATGGACACGATCGATCAGTTCAAGCTGGAGGCGCTCGGCAACATGAAGCAGACCGTGCAAACGCTGTCGAGCGAGGTCGAAAAATCGCGCGGCTATATCGCCCGCGCCGAGGGCGTTGCGCAGAACAAGCTGTCGGGCGAAGCTTCGCCGCTGACCGCGCTCGAGGAATAAAAGGTTACGATGGCCCAGCCTCGTTCAGTCGATGAGGCGATTGCCCGCTTCGACGAGATCGTCGCGCGCTATGAAGGCGCGACACCAGCGGCCGTGGCGGCAAGGCGGCGCCAATATGGCCGCAATGTCCTTTCGGTGGGCAAGCGCGTCGCCAATATCGGCATTGCCCTGACCGTATTGATCGCCGCGACGATCGCTTTCGGCCTGATCGTCGGGCCGATCGGCTGGACCGGATTGTTCCTCGCCGCAATCGCGGCATTCATTCTTTTGTTCTTCTTTTCGGTGTGGCCGGTCGAACCAAAGCAGGCCGTATATAGCGAGCAGCTGCCGACCAAGGCGATCGTGCGCCAGCTCGACAGCTATCTAGTGCGTCGGCGTCCGGCGCTTCCGTCCGCAGCGGCCAAGGCCGTAGACGCAATCGGCGCCCAACTACCGCTCCTCGAAGCCAGGCTGGAGCATGTCGACCAGCTCGATCCACTGGCGCAGGATGCACGGCGCCTGATGGGCAAGCATCTGCCCGAGCTGATCGAGCGCTACCAGCGCATTCCGACCGAATATCGCGCCGAGCGCGATGGCGAGGGAAAGACGGTCGACGAGCGCCTGGTCGCCAGCCTCGACGCCGCGCGGACCGCGCTCGACGACATCGGATCGAAACTGACCCGCGACGACCTCAGCGCGTTCGAAACCCAGGGCCGGTTCATCGAGAGCCGCTACACCGATCCGGCGGAGTTCAAGCCGGAGTGACTAAATATCCGCCGAGGCTGAAGACAGGATGCGCTGGGCGAGAAGCAGGTGCGGACGGTCGATCATCTTGCCATCGAGCGCGAGAACGCCGGCGTTGGGATTCGCCTGGAAAGCGTTGACGACAGCGCGGGCATGTTCGACCTCTTCCGGGCTTGGCGTGAAGGCCGCGTTGATCACCGGCACCTGGTCGGGATGAATCGCGAGCATGCCGGCAAATCCGTCGCGCCGCCCACGCGATGCATAAGCGGCGAGACCGTCAAGGTCCCTGAAATCGGGATAGATGGTCTCGATCGCCGGAACACCCGCCGCCGATGCGCCGAACAGGCACAGCGAGCGCGCCAGCCCGAACGGCTCGGTATAGCTGCCGTCCTCCTCGCGCGCCGTCGCGGCGCCGACGGCGGCCGACAGGTCCTCGACTCCCCAGGTCAGTCCCGCGAGCCTTTTGACTCCGGCGTAGGAATCGAGCCGGAACAGCGAGGCCGGTGTTTCTGTAGCGAGCGGCAGGATCATCGCGGCGACATTGCCGCGCTCCGTCAGGCGTTTCGCCAAATCGCTCACCGATGCGCCGCCGGCCGCCTTGGGAAGCACGATCCCGTCGGGATGCCCGGCAAGGATCGCGCCAATGTCCTTCTCCGCATCGGGACTGTCGATCGGGTTGATCCGGACCCACAGGCTGGTACGCCGTTCGCGGGCCAGGAATTCGGCGACGATGTGCCTGGCTTCGGGCCTTTTTGCCGGCGCGATGCTGTCCTCGAGATCGAGGATCAACGCGTCGGCGCCGCTGCCAAGCGCCTTCTCCATCCGGTCGGGCCGGTCGCCGGGCACGAACAGGAGCGAACGCAGCTTCATGCCGCTTTCTCGATACGGAGCAAAAGCTTGCCTTCTGTCACCTGATCGCCTTCCGCCGTCAGAACCTCGGCCACTGTGCCATCGAATGGAGAAGAAAGACTATGCTCCATTTTCATCGCCTCTATCGTCACGAGCTTCTGGCCCTTCGTAACCGCATCGCCGGTTCGCGCGTCGAACGCGATGATGCGGCCGGGCATCGGCGAGACCAGGCTGCCATCCGAAACCGCACCTCCGCCACCACTCCCGCCGACGCCTGGCAGCGTGAAGGCAAAACTCTGGCCGCCTGAAAAAACCAGCATCGTGTCGCCATGTGCCGTCGCCATCCCCTCGACTGGAGCGTCCTCCGACACCTCCATGGTGCGGACCTCGCCCTGGTGCTGCAGCGTCACGCGGATATCGCCCGAACCATTGATCCTGAACCCGGGCAGCGACTGCCATGGCTGATCCTGCGACGAGGCTGGCCCGAAGTCTGAGCCAAGCATCGCAACGGCGGCAAGGTTCCAGATCGCCTCGTCCGGCTGCGCGGGTGGCATGATGCGGTCGATCCGGGCCGGAATGAAGCTCGTATCGACCCGCCCGGCGGCGAAATCGGGATCGGACACCAGATTGCGCAGGAACCCGGCATTGGTCTTCACCGGCCAGACCTCGACCTCGCCCAATGCCTCCGCAAGCCTATCGATCGCTTCGTTCCGGTCCTGACCGATCGCGATCAGTTTGGCGATCATCGGATCATAATAAGGACTGATCCGGTCACCCTCGCCGAAGCCCGTTTCGATGCGCACCTGCTGCGGCATCGCGACGTGGTCGAGCCGGCCGATCGACGGCAGGAAATCATGCTGCGGATCCTCGGCATAGAGCCGCGCCTCGACCGCCCAGCCGTGGATGGCGAGTTCGTCCTGCCGCTTGGGCAATTTTTCTCCCGAGGCGACGCGCAACTGCCATTCGACGAGATCCTCGCCCGTGATCTCCTCGGTCACCGGATGTTCGACCTGGAGCCGCGTATTCATCTCCATGAACCAGAAGCGGTCGGCGCGCAGGCCCTCGCTGCCATCGGCAATGAATTCGACTGTGCCGGCGCCGACATAGTCCACCGCGCGCGCCGCCTTGACCGCCGCACCGCAGATCGCCTCGCGGGTCGCGGCGTCCATGCCCGGCGCCGGCGCCTCTTCGATCACTTTCTGGTGGCGCCGCTGGAGCGAGCAGTCGCGCTCGAAGAGATGGATGGCATTGCCATGCATGTCGCCGAATATCTGAACTTCGACATGCCGCGGGTGCTCGATATATTTCTCGATGATCACGCGATCGTCGCCGAACGCCGCTTGCGCCTCGCGGCGGCACGAGGCCAGCATCTCGTCGAATTCCTCCGACCGGTTGACGCGGCGCATCCCCTTTCCGCCGCCGCCGGCAATCGCCTTGATCAGCACCGGATAGCCGATCGCGTCGGATTCCTGATGGAGCCGGCCTTCCGACTGATCGTCGCCCAGATAGCCCGGCGTCACCGGGACGCCTGCCTCGGCCATCAGCCTCTTGGCCGCGTCCTTGAGGCCCATCGCGCGGATCGAAGCCGGGTCGGGACCGACCCAGATCAGGCCGGCGTCGCGGACCGCCTCGGCAAATTCGGCATTCTCCGACAGGAAGCCATAGCCGGGGTGGATCGCCTCCGCGCCGCTTTGCTTAGCCGCGGCAATAATCTTCTCTCCGGACAAATAGCTTTCACGCGCGGCCGACCGTCCGATGTGCACGGCCTCGTCGGCTTCGCGCACATGCATGGCCGCCGCATCGGCATCGGAGAACACCGCGACAGTGCGGATCGAAAGCCGCCGCGCGGTGCGGATGATCCGGCACGCGATCTCGCCGCGATTGGCAATGAGCAGCGAGCCGATCACATCCGGAACAACCCGAATTGCGCGCGATCCGCGATCGGCGCGTTGAGCGCCGCACTGAACGCGAGCCCGAGCACGTCGCGCGTCTGGACCGGATCGATGATGCCATCGTCCCACAGGCGCGCGGTCGCGTAATAAGGATTGCCCTCATCCTCATAGCGCTGGCGGATTGGCGCCTTGAACGCCTCGGCCTCTTCCTTCGACCAGCTATCCGCGTCCTTGTGCACGGTGGCCAGGACCGAGGCCGCCTGCTCGCCGCCCATCACGCTGACCCGGCTGTTGGGCCAGCTGAACAGGAAGCGCGGCGAATAAGCGCGCCCGCACATGCCGTAATTGCCGGCACCGAAACTGCCGCCGATCAGCACGGTGATCTTGGGCACCTGAGCCGTGGCGACCGCGGTCACCAGCTTGGCGCCGTCCTTGGCGATCCCGCCGGCCTCATATTTCCCACCGACCATGAAGCCGGAAATGTTCTGCAGGAACAGCAAAGGAATGCGGCGCTGGCAGGCGAGCTCGATGAAATGCGCACCTTTGAGCGCGCTTTCCGAGAACAGGATGCCGTTATTGGCGAGGATCGCGACCGGGATTCCCCAGATATGCGCGAAGCCGCAGACCAAGGTGGTGCCGTAGAGCGGCTTGAACGGGTGGAAATCCGAGCCGTCGACGATGCGGCCGATCACTTCATGCACGTCATAGGGGGTGCGCACATCGTCCGGAATGATCCCGTACAGCTCGTTTGGATCGAGCCTGGGCTCGACCGGATCCGCAAGCGGGATGTCGATCGCCTTCGCCCGATTGAGCCGCGCAACGATGTCGCGAACGATCGCAAGCGCGTGCGAGTCGTTGTCGGCAAGATGATCGACGACGCCCGACTTGCGTGCATGCAGGTCGCCGCCGCCAAGGTCCTCGGCCGAGATCACCTCGCCCGTGGCCGCTTTCACCAGCGGCGGGCCGGCAAGGAAGATCGTGCCCTGGTTGCGCACGATCACCGATTCGTCGGACATCGCCGGCACATAGGCGCCGCCGGCCGTACAGCTTCCCATCACGCAGGCGATCTGCGCGATCCCGGCCGCGCTCATCTGCGCCTGATTGTAGAAGATCCGCCCGAAATGATCGCGATCGGGAAACACCTCGGCCTGGTGCGGAAGGTTGGCGCCGCCGCTATCGACCAGATAGACGCACGGCAGCCGGTTCTGCAGCGCGACTTCCTGCGCGCGCAGGTGCTTTTTGACCGTCATCGGGTAATAAGCCCCGCCCTTCACGGTCGCATCGTTGGCGACGATCATGACGTCGCTGCCCGATACACGGCCGATGCCCGTTATCACGCCGGCGCCGGGCGCACCGTCATCATACATGCCATTGGCGGCGAGCTGGCCAATCTCGAGGAACGGCGAGCCGGGGTCCATCAGTTGCGTTACGCGGTCGCGCGGCAGCAGCTTGCCGCGTTCGACATGGCGCGCCCGATGACTTTCTGACCCGCCCAGCGCGGTTGCTGCCACCTTCTCGCGCAGCGCCGCCGCGAGCGCGCGATTGTGCTGCGCATGACGGCGATATACCTCTGACTCGACGTCCACACTCGAACCAAGCACGCTCATAGCCCGATCAGTTCACGCCCGATCAGGAAACGGCGAATCTCGTTGGTGCCCGCGCCGATGTCGTACAGCTTTGCATCGCGCAGGAAACGCTCGACCGGCCATTCGCGCGTATAGCCGGCGCCGCCAAGCGCCTGGATCGCCTCGAGTGACGTCCTCACCGCATTCTCGCTCGCCAGCAATATCGCGCCGGCCGCATCGGCGCGCGCGACGGTTCCGCCGTCACAGGCGCGGGCGACCGCATAGACATAGGCGCGCGCGCTGTTCAGCGCGACATACATGTCCGCCACCTTGGCCTGGATGAGCTGGAAGCTGCCGATCGGCTGGCCGAACTGCTTACGGTCGCGGACATAGGGAAGCACGACGTCGAGGCAGGCCTGCATGATTCCGATCGGGCCGGCGGCGAGCACCGCGCGCTCATAATCGAGACCGGACATCAGCACCTTCACGCCGCCATTCAGCGCTCCCATCACCTGATCGCCGCTTATTTCGCAATCCTCGAACACCAGCTCGGCGGTGTCCGATCCGCGCATGCCCATCTTGTCGAGCTTCTTGGAGACCGAGAAACCCTTCATCCCCTTCTCGATGAGGAAGGCGGAGATGCCCCTGGGACCGGCAGCAGGGTCGGTCTTGGCATAGACCACGAGGACGTCGGCATGCGGCGCGTTGGTGATCCAGAATTTGCTGCCGTTGAGCACGAAGCCATTGCCGCTTCGTTCGGCCTTCAGCTGCATCGAGACGACATCGGAGCCGGAACCGGCCTCGGACATCGCCAGCGATCCGACATGCTCGCCGCTGATCAGCTTGGGCAGATAGTGCGCCTTCTGCTCGTCGGTCGCCCAACGCCTGATCTGGTTGACGCACAGGTTCGAATGCGCGCCGTAGCTGAGGCCGATCGAAGCCGAAGCGCGCGATACTTCCTCCATTGCAACGCAATGTTCGAGATAACCAAGCCCGAGGCCGCCCCACCGCTCCTCGACCGTGATTCCGTGCAGGCCCAATTCGCCCATTTCCGGCCAGAGCGCGCGCGGAAAGGCGTTGTCCTCGTCGATCCCGGCGGCCAGCGGTGCAATGCGATCGGCCGCAAAGCGGCGCGTCGACTCGCGTATTGCTTCAGCGGTCTCGCCCAGACCAAAATCGAGTCCGCCGTCCATCCATTCCCTCCAGATATTTTTCCGCCTAGCAGAGGCGCGCCTATTTGAACAACGACAGGTTAGTTCCCATTTGAAACCTATCTACGCTGGAGTTTTTTGCCATGGCCGCCGACCCAATCGTTATTCTTTCCTACGCCCGCACGCCGATGGGAAGCTTCCAAGGCAGTCTCGCTGGAGTCAGCAGCACCGATCTCGGCAAGACCGCGGTCGCCGCCGCCGTGGAGCGCGCCGCGGTTCAGCATGACCGTATCGAGCGTATCTACATGGGCTGCGTGCTTTCGGCGGGTCTCGGCCAGGCGCCCGCCCGCCAGGCCGCGCTCAACGCCGGCCTTCCCAACCATATCGAGGCGGCGACCATCAACAAGATGTGCGGCTCGGGCATGCAGGCGGCAATCATGGCCTCGGACGCCATCGCCGCAGGTTCCGCTGATATCATCGTCGCGGGCGGTATGGAGAGCATGACCAACGCTCCCTATCTGATGACCAAGCATCGTGGCGGTGCCCGGATCGGCCATGACACCATGTATGATCATATGTTCCTTGACGGCCTCGAGGACGCCTATGAACGCGGGCGGCTGATGGGCAGCTTCGCCGAGGAAAGTGCCGGGCATTACCAACTCACGCGCGAGGCACAGGACACTTATGCGATCACCTCGCTCGAGCGCGCGCAAAAGGCCCAGAAGCAAGGGTGGTTCGACCGCGAGATTACCCCTGTAGAGGTGGCCGGCCGCAACGGTTCGACGACCGTCACGCAAGACGAGCAGCCGGGACGCGGCGACGCCGCGAAGATTCCGCACCTCAAGCCCGCCTTCGCCAAGGACGGGACGATCACGGCCGCCAATTCCTCATCGATATCGGATGGTGCCGCCGCACTGGTCATAACCCGGTCGAGCGTGGCGGAGAAGCTCGGCATCAAGCCGATCGCGCGGATCGTCAGCCACGCCGCGCATGCGCATGCGCCGGCGCTGTTCACCACCGCCCCGGTCGGCGCGATCAACAAGGCCTTGGAACGCGCGGGGTGGTCGAAGAAGGATGTCGATCTGTTCGAGATCAACGAGGCATTCGCCTGCGTGGCGATGATCGCGATGCACGACCTCGGGCTCTCGCATGAGATCGTCAATGTGCATGGCGGTGCGACTGCGCTGGGTCACCCGATCGGCGCCAGTGGCGCGCGGATCATCGCGACGCTGCTGTCCGCGCTGGAGACCCATGGCCAGAAGCGCGGCCTGGCCTCGCTCTGCATCGGCGGCGGCGAAGCCACTGCGGTTGCGGTCGAACTGATGAACTGACGACAGGCCGGCCGCGAACCGGACGCGTGGCAGCGAAGTCTGTGGCATTGAAGGGAAAAATGGTGGGCGTGGCAAGGATTGAACTTGCGACCCCTGCGATGTCAACACAGTGCTCTACCACTGAGCTACACGCCCACGAAGCGCGGCTTCTAACTACGGGTCGGGCGTCGCGCAACCGCGATCGCGCTATAAACGGCCGTGCTGGTCCTCGCTCTGGAACATGCGATCGACCTCGGCCACCAGATCGCGAAGATGGAAAGGCTTGGAAAGCACCTTGGCATCGGGCGAGGTCTTGCCCGCCTTCAAGGCAACCGCCGCAAAACCGGTAATGAACATCACGCGCATATCGGGCGCGATGACGGCTGCCTTCTGGGCGAGTTCGATCCCGTCGAGTTCCGGCATGACGATATCGGTCAGCAGCAGGTCGAACCGGTCCTGCTCGAGCAAAGGAAGTGCGGCGGTCCCGCGGTCGACCGCGACAACCTCATAGCCGACGCGCTCGAGCGCCCGGGCAAGGTAGATGCGCATCGAGTCGTCGTCTTCGGCGAGCAGGATCTTGATCATTACGCCCCGGAACCCGGTCTACAACGGCTCGGCCCATCCGCCACCGCTAGCCATCCTATGCCCCAAGCGCTTAAAATTTTCCACCCGCTCATTGCCTCCCTTTGCGATTGCGCGCTGTTGATGCGTGCCGTAGCAGGACAAGAGATGATCGATCGCCAGACCGACACGGAACGCGATGCGCCTTTCGTGCGCCTCGGCCCGCCGGCGGCCGCCTCCCCCGTCGTGCTGTCGGTGCCCCACGCGGGAAGGGATTATTCGCCGCTGCTGCTGGACGCATCGCGGCTGACCCGCCGGCAGCTGGAATCGCTTGAAGACCGATATGTCGACCGCCTTGTCGAACCTGCGCTGGGGACAGGAGCAGCGGCCATCATCGCACGCCGCCCGCGCGCGGAAATAGATCTCAATCGCGACGAGCGCGAGGTCGACCCGGCGCTGATCAATCCGCCTCCGCCTGCGCGAGCCGTGCTTCCGACGGCGCGCACGCGCGGCGGACTCGGCCTGATCCCTGCCCGCGTCGCCGGCGCCGGCCCGATCTGGCATCGGCCGATCGACGGCAGCGAGCTGCACCGCCGCATCACCCGGATCCATCGGCCATATCATGCCGCGCTGGCGGAGGCGCTTGAATCGGCGCGCGACCGCTTCGGCGTGGCGATCCTCATCGATTGCCACTCGATGCCGCCGCGCATCGAGCGCAAGGGCGGCCAGGCGGAGATCATCTTCGGCGACCTGCATGGAACGACGATCGCTGAAGACCTACTGGCGGCCGCCGTCCAGGCGGCGCGGCTCGCCGGCTTCCGCACCGCGTGCAACGCGCCTTATGCCGGCGGCTACATCACCGCCCGGCATGGCCGCCCTGCGTCGCGCGTGCACGCCGTCCAGATCGAGATCGACCGCTCGCTGTATCTCTGCCGGCATTTGCGCACGCCCGGAGACGGCTTCGACCGCATTGCCGACCTCCTGATGCGCATTACCATGGCGATCGCCGACAGAGCCGTACCCCCGCACAATGCGATTGCGGCGGAATAGAAAAAGACCACCTCGTACAAGACGAGGTGGCCAAGGTTCAGGGAGGAACGCCCCGAAGGGCGAACACGTCTTCGTAAAGGGGGGTATACGAAGGACGCAGTAGCAATCTAGGGACAGCAGCAGGCCGTTTCAACCCTTGACGATCAGCCTATCGCTTAGTCGCGTCCAATGACCGCAGGGACCGCTTCAACGCGGCACGAAATACCGTAATCATACGATACGATCAGGGCGCCTGAGCGGGAATCGTTCAGGCGTTGGCCGGCACCGGCTGCATCTGCGGAACCTTGCCCTGCGCGACCTGGCGCCCGAATATCTCCCGCATCAGCTGCAGCGAGAAAAGATGCGCGATGATCAGCGGCAACATGCCATTCTGGTTGATCTTGCGCAGCTCGTCGCCGCGCATGTCGTTGAGGCGCTCGTCCGAAACCATCTGGAAGCCGCGATAGACGAACGGCGGCTGGTTCTCGCCGGTCTGGATCGCCACCTCGCCGTCGATGAGCAGCTCCATGTCGCGGAGCTCCTTCATGAACGCGTTGGTGCGCTGCGCCGAAAGCTCGAACTCTTCGCAGAATTTGAGCAGCCCGGTGGTGACCTCTGTCGGCTTCCCGTCGGCGAACAGCGCCTGGCCGTCCTTATATTCACCGATCACGTCGCTGGTCGGATCGAAGCACAGCGACAGCTCGTCGGCGTCGGGAGTGAGCCGCGCGAGCATGAAAGGATAGCGCCGGACATAAGCGGGAATATAGATTTCGCCATGCGGCTTGCCGGTGTCGTCGATGAAGACATTGACCCCTTCATTGAGGCCCATCAGCGCGAGCGGAACCGGACTTTCGCCGACCGAAAAAACGATCGGGTAATAGCGCTGGCAAATGATGAATTCGTCGCTGGTAAGCGGGATCGCATGTGCTTTCGCGAGGAACGGCGCGACCTGCGTGCTGCGCGCGCTCAGATTGGCATGTGCGCTGCTCGAAAGCGGCTCGAGCCGGTTATAGAAAAGCGGCAAGTTGGTCGGCGCGCTGGCCATGTGCTTACTCCGTAATGATGGATTGCGAGCGGCGCGAACCGCGAAATCTGGCGCCACCGTCTATGGCGAGCTTCATCGCTCTGCAAGCGGTACGAGCTTTCCAGGGTTCATAATCCCGATCGGATCGAGCGCCCGCTTGATCGCTCGCAGGGCGTGGAGGCGGACCGGGTCACCCAGCCGCGCGAATTCCTCGAGGCGGGACTGGCCGATGCCATGTTCGGCGGAGATCGATCCGCCCGCCGCAACAACCAGGTCGTCGACCAATGCGGTCACGGCTGCTCCGGTTTCGGCCATCCAGGCCGGGTCGCGGCCGTGCGGCGAGCCGACGTTGAAATGCACATTCCCGTCGCCAAGATGGCCGAATGCGACCACCCTGGTACCTGGAAACCGCGCTTCGACCGCGGACGCCGCGTCAACCATGAACGACGGCATGACATCCACCTCGACCGAGATATCATGCCTCGGTCCGGGGCTGCCCTGCCGCTCGGCCTCGGAGATGCTGTCGCGAAGACGCCAGAAATCATTGGCCTGTGCCTCGCTGGCGGCGATGACCGCATCCTCGATCAGCTCCCCCGCAATCGCCTCCTCGAGCACGGCGGCGACCCGCGCGGCAAGGTCCGTACCGGGCCCCGACGCGACGGCTTCGACCAGGACGTTCCATTCATGGCTCCCGACGAGCGGCTTGCGCGCCGCCGCGATATGCTCAAGCACCAGGTCCAACGCGCTCCTCGGTACAAGCTCGAAGCTTTCGACCGCGTCGCCGGTCCGCTCCTCGAACAGCCGCAGCAGCCGCAGCGCGATTTGCGGCGAGGACAGGCCGATCCAGGCGACGCAGCGCTCGGCGATTGCGGGAACGAGGCGAAGGCTCGCAGCGGTGATCACGCCCAATGTGCCTTCGGCTCCGATCAGCAGCTGACGCAGGTCGTAGCCGCGGCTGTCCTTCTTCAACGGAGCAATGCCGTTGAAGACCGATCCATCGGGCAGCACCGCTTCGATTCCCGCGACGAGCCCGCGCATGGTGCCGAACCGCAAGACCTGCGTCCCGCCCGCATTCGTCGAAGCGAGACCGCCGATGGTTGCCGATCCCTTCGCGCCGAGCGTCAGCGGGAAGCGGCGCCCGACCTTTTCCGCGGCATCGTGCAGGTTCGAAAGGATCACCCCGGCCTCGCATACCGCCACATTGCTGTCCGCGGAGATCGACCGGATCCTGTTCATGCGCCGGAGCGAAAGCAGCAGAGCATCGCCTTCGGCGCGCGGCGTCGCTCCCCCGACCATCGATGTATTGCCGCCCTGCGGCACCAGCGCCACCCGGGCATCTGCACATGCTCTGACGATTGCTGCGACCTCCTCGGTCGTTCCCGGCGACAGCATCGCCGCCGCCGCGCCGCGATAGCGACCTCGCCAATCCTCGAGCCAGGGCGCCATGTCGTTCGGATCGCGCGTGAATCCGCTGGCCCCCAGGCGCGATGCCAGCGTATCGAGCAATGACGTTGGCGGCTTGTTCACCATCCGCCGCTAATTAGGAGCCTGGAACCTTCGTGGCAATTAATCGCATGTTCAACCGGCTGCCATGATGCATCCGCGATGAGGCTCGACTGGTGATTTTTGCTGAAGCTGCCGCGATTCTGACGATCGTGCTCGCCGGACCGGCGGGGACCGAGGCGCGGCCGGCGCCGCCCCCGGGGGTGATGGTCGTGCGCCGCCAGATCATCATCCGCTCGGTGCGACTGCGCCCGGCCGCGCCCGAGCAGCCTATGACGCGAATCGAATGGCACGAAGGTCGCGGTGCCCGGTGCCTGCCCGCACGCGCCATCGTCGGAGCGTCGCAATTCGGCCAGAGCAGCGTCGATCTGATGATGCGCAACGGCAATCGCATCCGCGCCCGGCTCGGTTCCTCCTGCCCGGCGCTCGATTATTATTCCGGCTTCTACATCACTCCGGGCGAGGACGGCTTCGTCTGCGCCGGCCGCGAAACGATCCGATCGCGGGCCGGCGGCCAGTGCGAGATCGACATGTTTCGACTGCTCCGGCCCGTTGCTAAGGATTGACAATCGCCGACGCCTGGGGCCAAGCGGCCCCAAGGCTGCTTCACGCAAGCGCTGAGCTTTTCCGGAAACAACATGACTTTCGCCGATCTCGGCCTTTCAGACGAATTACTCCGCGCTGTCACCGAGGCTGGCTACGGCGAACCGACACCGATCCAGCGCCAGGCGATTCCTTCGGTCCTGATGGGCCGCGACCTCGTCGCCATTGCACAAACCGGCACCGGCAAGACGGCTGGGTTCGTGCTGCCGATGATCGACATTCTCGCACAGGGCCGAAGCCGTGCCCGTATGCCGCGCTCGCTGATCCTCGAGCCGACTCGCGAACTGGCCGCGCAGGTTGCGGAGAATTTCGAGAAATACGGCAAATATCACAAATTGAGCATGGCGCTGCTGATCGGCGGCGTCAGCATGGGCGACCAGCAAAAGGCGCTCGAGAAGGGCGTCGATGTGCTGATCGCCACGCCCGGCCGGCTGATGGACCTGTTCGGTCGCGGCAATATATTGCTGACCGGCTGCAACCTGCTGGTGATCGACGAGGCGGACCGGATGCTCGACATGGGCTTCATTCCGGACATCGAGGAGATCTGCACCAAGTTGCCGACGCAGCGGCAGACCCTGCTGTTCTCGGCGACCATGCCGGGCCCGATCAAGAAGCTCGCCGACAAGTTCCTGATCAATCCGAAGACGGTAGAATCGTCCCGCCCCGCCACCGCGGCGACCTCGATCGACCAGCAACTGGTCAGGACCGAGCCGCGCCGCAAGCTCGAGACCCTCATCGCCCTGCTCAGGACGGAGGAAGTCAAGACCGCCATCATCTTCGCCAATCGCAAGACGACGGTGCGCGAACTGACGAGCAACCTCAAGCGCGACCGCTTTGCCGTCGGCCAGATCCACGGCGACATGGAACAGCCCGAGCGGATCGCCGAACTCGACCGGTTCAAGTCCGGCGACATCAATATCCTTGTCGCGTCCGACGTCGCCGCGCGCGGCCTCGACATCAAGGGCGTCAGCCACGTCTTCAACTATGACGTCCCCTGGCAGCCCGACGACTATATCCACCGCATCGGCCGCACCGGCCGCGCCGGCAACACCGGAACGGCGATCACGCTCGCAGGGCGCGAGGACAGGGATGCGATCGCGGCCATCGAGAAACTGATGGGCTTCCCGATCAAGCAAAGGGGAGGACAAGCCGAACCCGAAGAGGCGGCCGAGCAGGACGAGACTGCAAAGCCGCGCGGACGGTCGAAGTCCGCGCCGCCACGTGCTGCCAGGGAACGCAAGCCGAAAGCCGTGCCCGCGGACACCGCACCCGCTGCCAGATCCGCACGTGCTCCCGAGCCGGCACGTGCCGCCAGACCGGCACGCACCGCGGAACCGACACGCGCCGCTGAGCCCGAGGCGGAGGACGAGGGATGGAACGGCCCCGTTCCCGGTTTCCTAGGCCAGAGCTTCGGCAGCTAGCCCTCGTTCGGATCGGGCTCTCTCGGCCTGCAATAAACGGCCCTGAATTCGGCGGCGAATTGGGCCAATCGCCCTCCCGCTATCGCCGCGCGCAGGCCCTCCATCAGCTGCTGATAGAAATTGAGGTTGTGCTCGGTCATCAGCATCGCGCCCAATATCTCCCCCGCACGCACGAGATGATGGATGTAAGCGCGGGTCCAGGTTGCGCACACCGAACATGGGCAGCGCGGATCGATCGGACCCCGGTCCTCGGCAAAGCGCGCGTTGCGGATGTTGATCGGGCCTGACCAGGTGAACGCTTGGCCGGTCCGCCCGGAACGAGTCGGCAGCACGCAGTCGAACATGTCGATGCCGCGTTCGACCGCGCCGACGATATCGTCGGGCTTCCCGACCCCCATTAGATAGCGCGGCGAATCCGGCGGCAGCATCGGCGCGGCGAAATCGAGCACCCGAAGCATCTGGGCCTGCCCCTCGCCGACCGCAAGGCCTCCGACCGCATAGCCATCGAAGCCGATCTCGGTGAGCTGCTCGGAGGAAATGCGCCGCAGCCCCTCGTCCATCGAACCCTGCTGGATGCCGAACAGCGCCGACCGCCCAGCGTGCTCCGCGCCGGCATCGAACGCGTCGCGCGATCGCCGCGCCCAGCGCATCGAGCGCTCCATCGACCGCGCGGCTTCGTCCACGGCGACCGGAAAGCCCGTGCATTCGTCGAAGGCCATGACGATGTCCGACCCGAGCTGGCGCTGTACCTCCATCGATCGTTCGGGCGTCAGCAGATGCGACGACCCGTCGAGGTGACTTTTGAAGCGCACCCCCTCCTCGCTCATGCTGCGCAGCTCGGACAGGCTCATCACCTGATAGCCGCCGCTGTCGGTAAGGATCGGCCGGTCCCAGCCCATGAAATCATGCAGGCCGCCGAGCCGCGCGATGCGGTCGGCACCGGGCCGCAGCATCAGATGATAGGTGTTGCCGAGAATGATGTCGGCGCCGCTCGCACGCACATCGGCCGGTTTGACTGCCTTGACGGTGGCGGCGGTGCCGACCGGCATGAAGGCCGGCGTCCGGATCTCGCCGCGAAGCATGTGGATCACGCCGGTCCGCGCCATTCCATCGATGGCGGAGATCGAAAAGGCGAAACGGTCCGGCATCCGCGCCCCTTGCCGTCCGGCCGGCGCGAAGTCGAGCGCGACTACTTTGGTTCGGGCGCCGGCTCGCGTCGACCCCTGCCCTCGCGACCGCGCGGCGGCGCGGCAATCAACGTGACGAGTTCGCCGCGCGTCAGCACCCCATCCGCATTGGCATCCAAAGACTTGAACCGGGCATCGAAATAGGCCTTGAACTCTTTGCTCGAAATCTTGTCGTCACCGTCCCTGTCCAGATCGAAATGACCCGGCAGCGCACCGCTGTTGCCAAGCGTCGCCTCGGCCCAGGTTCCGAACTCGATCAGCGACAGGGTGCCGTCATTCTGCCGGTCGAATGCGGCAAAGGAGCGCGACACGCCCCAGTCGAACTCGGGACGGCTGACCTTGAGATCGCCGTCGCGGTCCCACGCCGCGATCGCCATCGCCAGCGGGCTCGCAACGATCGTCGGCGGACTTGGCTGGTACGGCTCCTTGCCTTTCGCCGCCGCCGGGACGGGGCAGACGGCAATCGCGAGAAGCAGTATCAGGAACTTGCGCACCGGTTGGTCCTTTCAAGGCAGAAGCAGCGAAGCATCGCCGTAGGAATAGAAACGATAGCCCCCTTTGATGGCATGGGCATAGGCCGCATCCTGCTTTTGCTGGAGCCAAGGCTTGGGCGTCCGTCAGTACAAAACGTTCCATCCGAAGTGTGAATCACACCCCGCCCAAAAAGGGAATCCTAAATCCCCACAGGCCTTAGAGTACTGGCCCGCGCCGGCACTTATCTTAGCCGCGGTTCCCATTTGCAATGTCGGATTATGGCTACTCTTGTCGGGTTCGGCAATCAGTCTGCCGTTGATCGCCAATGTTGTGACTGCATAGGATCACGGCCACGCCTCATGAGGTCGGCCGGCCCGAGCCTGGTTGTTCCCGGGGGTGCGGGTCGCCCCCGTTTTGCGGCGATCGGATACGCCTGTGAAGGGGCACGTAATTAGAGAGGAAAATAATGGTTGGTCGTCTAACTGGAAAAGTTGCCGTCATAACCGGCGCTGCAAGTGGGATCGGGGAGAGCGCAGCAAGACTCTTCGCAGCGGAAGGCGCTCAGCTTGTACTGACCGACATTCAGGTCGAACGCGGGGAAAAGCTCGCCGCTGACCTTCCCTCGGCGACATTCCTGCGCGTCGACGTAACCGACGAGAACGATATTGCTGCAGCGGTGAGCATGGCCGTAAGCAAGCATGGCCGCCTTGACTGCATGATCAACAATGCCGCGATGCTCGGCGCGGTCGGCTCTATTCGAGAAACGACGGCTGACGACTGGCGCAAGACGCTCGCGCTCGTGCTCGACAGCGTCTTCTACGGCATCAAGCATGCGGCTCGAGTCATGGCCGAACAGCGCAGCGGTTCGATCATCTCGACGGCCAGTCTCGCCGGCCTGCGGTGCGGATTGGGATCGCACGCCTACACCGTAGCGAAACATGGCGTGGTCGCGCTAACAGGGTCGTCTGCACAGGAATTGGCGCCGCACCTCGTCAGGGTCAACGCGGTCGCCCCAGGCCCGACACTGACCCCCGGAAACGCGCTCGGCATGTTCGGTGACAAGTCGAGGATGGATGAGGCCGAACAGGCCAACGCCGCCAGACTGCCGATGAAAAAGGCAATTCTGCCGCAAGATCTTGCGGCCGCCATGCTGTATTTCGCAAGCGACGATTCTCGCTTTGTCACTGGCCAGACGATTGCGGTCGACGGAGGGATTTTGCTGGGCGACAGGGGCCTATTCTTCCACAACGCACCCGCTGCCTATGTGGCCTGAAGTAGGCTGGTTGCCATCGCGCCCGTGCCGCTTAAAAAACACGCCAGAAGCTTGGCGGGACCAAGGCCAGGCGAGAGAGGTGCCCTGTTCCTTTGGCAGCGGCCTTGTTTGGAGGACGCCAACCATCCGCGCGAAGCGTCGCTCCCTTTCTTTCGGTGCGCTTTTCGCAAAATAATCGCCCCGCCCGGTCGGGCGGGAGCTGCAGCCCACATGGACAGCAATAGAGGAGACACAAAGTGAGCGAACTCGAAACCGAATTACGGCGCCTGTCAAAGCGGATCGAAGCCTTGGAGGATGAGCGCGAAATCCAGTCCCTCGCGACCCGCTACGCGCTCGCTGTCGACAGTAACGATGCTGAAACGACGTCCCAGATCTACGCTGAGGATTGCACCATCGATATCGATGGTGGCCCGATCTTTAATGGCAGGGAAGAGGCCAAGCAGATCGTCACTGGCCCTGTGCACCAGTCAAACCTGCACAACGTTGCGCACCTCATGGGGCCCTTCGCCGTAAAGCTAGACGGGGATCGCGCCACCGCGAGCGGCTATGCAACCATCTATCTCAGAAGAGACGGCGAAGTGACGATCTGGCGCCAATCCTATCAATGTTGGGAACTGGTGAAGCGCGATGGCCGCTGGCAGGTGCTGAAGCGTACATCCCGCAGCACGGGGCGGCAGGACGGGCAGCGGCTATTGCACGCAGCATTGTAAACAGCCGGTCACCTTCCGTATAGGCGTGGCTGTCGGCGCTGCTCAGAGCAGAAGTGATGGTGTCGTCCGTTCTTGCGGCGACGGAGCGACAGGTGGCCGCGCGGGACGTCGAAAGGCGGGGAGGCCTGACACTGGCTCGGGCTCGCGCCCGCGCTGATCACACCCCGCGGTTCCCATGTTCGATGTCAGATTGTGGCTATTCTTGTCGGATTCGGCAGACAGTCTTCCGTTGATCGCCGGCGGCGTCGTTGCATAGGTTATCGGCTGCGCCTCGAGAGGTTAGCGGGCCGCGCCCGGTTGCACCCGGGTTCCGGATCGCGCCCCACGTTTGGAAAAGGCGCGCAAGGGAGAGCGGATTTTGGCCCGGGAAATGCACCTGCTTGGTCTCATGTGCACCGGCCTAACCAGCCGGTATTTCGGGAGCCGGCATCATCCCTGCTGTATTCCATGAAGACATACAGGCTGCGCTCGACAGGATGCATCGCATATGGAGGATTATGAAGTTCAAGCCCGGCATGCCGTCGCAGATCTTTGCGCCACCTATACGATGTCGGCTGATCGCGGGAAAGCCAATGAAATCGCGGAGGTTTTCGCCGAGGATGCCGTTTTCGATGTTGAATCAGGTCAACTCGAGGGGCGCGAAGCGATCAGGAAGTTTTTCAGCGACCTCATAGCTTCGGCAGTGCTTTCTCCTGGCAAACAGTCGCCCGCGCGACATCACCTGACGACCAGCCAGGTGAAGATGAATGAGTGCGGCCACGCATCAGGTCGAACCTACTTCATCGTCGTTCGCGACGGCGCGATCATCCAGTGCGGCATCTATGTCGACCGATATCGATTAGTCGACGGAGAATGGAAGATATCATACCGGCAGGTCCGCATGGAGTTAGATCTGCTTGCCGGGCAATATGCACCCAGATAAGAATAATAAACTGAAACCTTGGAGAAGTATTGTTTATTGTTTCGGGGGTCGATGCGTCGAACTAAGCTTGCCATTGATGCACAAGGTTGTGATTAACATCGCAGATCCCCGGGTAAACCAAAAAAACTATGACAGAGGAGGATCAGAACATGAAGGGGAATTTCGCAGCACTGAGATATACGGTGTCCATCATGACGTTTGCGACGGCATCTCTGGCCCCCGTTGCGGGAGCCAGCGCGCAGGCGACCGGCAAAGTCGGGGCCTCGCCCAGTGCCGAGACGGCGGCGCCCAGCACCGATCCGACGGATGCCGGCAGCTCAGCCGATATCGTCGTCACGGCCCAACGCCGAGAGGAACGGCTGGTCGATGTGCCTATCTCGATCACCGCGCTCAGTAGCAAGCGGCTGGAACAGGCGGGTGTCACCAATGCGCAGCAATTGTCCCAGGTCACGCCGGGATTCTTCTATTCGGTCACCGCAGTCAACTCGCAGCCGACCATACGTGGCGTCGGCTCCTCCAACGTCAATCCGGGCGACAGCTCCAATGTCGCCACGTATATCGACGGCGTTTATCAACCCAGTCAGTACGGCAACATCTTCGAGTTCAACGACATCGAGCGGATCGAGGTACTCAAGGGCCCGCAGGGGACGCTGTTTGGCCGTAATGCAACCGGCGGTGCAGTGCTCATCCACACTAAGCAGCCGGAAGCGGGATTCTCAGGGCGGCTCAGCGCGCGGTACGGATCGTTCGATGCTTTCGCAAGCAAGCTATATGTGACCGGAGGAACCGACTCTGTCGCGGGAAGTCTCGCCGCCGTCTACAGTCGTGATGACGGCTACATTCGGAACATCTTTCTGAACAAGCGGGTGGGCAACAGCAAAACCCAGTCGGTGAAGGGCAAACTCCTGTTCAAGCCGGGCGAGGATACGAAGATCATGATCGGTGCGAGCTACTCCGACGTGACCGACAATCGAGTGCTCAATCCCTATTTCGTCCGCAACAGCTCACGCGTGGCCGCGCAGTTCCCGGATCTGCCCGTGGCGAACCGCCCCTATACGACCGCGATCGGATTGATGCCGCTGTCGCGAGCGAAGACGCATGGCGTCAATCTCTCTGTCGAGCATGAATTCGGATCCGTCGGGCTGAAGTCGATCAGCAGCTACCAGCGACTGCACTACGACTCGCTGACGGACATCGACGCAGGCCCTGCTGCTTTGGCCGATTCCGTGCTAACCGTGCGCCAACGGACCTACTCGGAAGAGCTTACGCTTGCCTCCATCGGCAGCCATCGGCTCGGCTGGACGGCCGGGCTATTCTTGTTCGACGATAACGCTGACGATCCCGCACTGAAGTCGAATGGCGTCGTCTTGTTGCACTCCTCTACGCGAACGAAGGCGATCGGCATTTTCGGCGAGCTTGACTGGGAGCTGGTGGACAGGCTGAAGTTGATCGTCGGCGGGCGCTACAGCACCGAAAAAGGGACGCTTACCACCCAGGGGGTCAATCCGGCCACCGCAGTCTTCGTCAATTCGAAGCGGTGGAACAGCTTCACCCCGCGGGTCTCGGTCCGCTACGAGGTGACGGATCACGCCAACGTCTACGGAACGGTCAGCAAGGGCTTCAAGAGCGGCGCCTTCAATTCGACCGCCGTTCCTCCCTCCACGACGACGATCATACCAGTCAATCCTGAAAAGATCACTGCATTTGAAGTCGGTGCGAAAACGGCGGTCGGTCGGGCACTATTTTCGGCAGCCGCCTATCATTATAGCTACAAAGATATCCAAGTCGCCGCATTCGTCGGCAACACAATCTTCACGAAGCTTCAGAATGCGGCTTCAGCGAAAATCTGGGGACTGGAAGGCGAGGCTTCATTCGAGCCCGTGAAAGGTCTGCGGATCAACACTGGCGCGTCCTACACGCATGCGCGCTATGATTCCTTCCCTGGCGCCATCGTACTGGTTCCGGCAGCCGCCGGGGGCAATATGCAAGTCCCGAGAGACGTGTCCGGCAATCGCATGATCCGGCAGCCTGACTATACCGTGAATATCGGCGCGACCTACAGCCAGGACTCAAGCCTCGGTCTGTTCGAGCTGTCGGTGAATTCGCAATTTAGCGGGAAGTTTTTCTGGGATGTCGGCAACACGCTGAAAGAGAAGCCATACAATGTGACGAACGCCCGCCTTTCTTTGATAACGAGGGGCGATCGCTTCCGTATCTCTGTTTTCGCGGACAACATCTTCGACAAGGAGTATAACATGTTGGCCATCCTCAATGGCTTCGGCACTCGCCTGGTCTCTGCGCGTCCTGCGTCGGTTGGCGCGGAAGCGGAAGTTCGGTTCTGATCTGTTCGTCATCTGATGGGTCGTCTAATTGCGCGGCATCACGCAAGGGGATTCTGCGCTGGCCGTATGCCAGGTTCGGGGCCGTCTTCGCGGTCGGCATGAGCCGCCGCGCGGTGGGTCTTCGTGGACGGAACCTTCCTATGTGGACGGCGCACTCTGACGAATCCGGTGCATCCCATCAGGCGGATGGTTCAGCCCACGTCCCGGCAGGGACGGATCTGCGCGCCGGCTGGCTGGCGGCGAAGTTGCTACGCTGAAGCGCCTGCGGTTTTGTCGAGCGGCTCCGCGCTTTCGCCCACGCTCGTGCTCCTCACCTGTGACTGGCGGCGCCAATTCCTGTGCAGACGACCCTGTTAGCGCGACCACGCCATGTTTCGCTACGGTGGAGGCGTGCACTCCCAATCCGAACCCGGGAGTAGCTAGGCGCGGCCGGTTAACATCTTGAGCCGTGGCCGGTATCCTATGCAATCACGACGGCGGCGATCAACGGAGCCTGCTTGCTGAACCCGATAAGAGTAGCCATAATCCGACATCGAAAGTTGGAACCGCGGGGCGCGGTAAGCGCCAGCGCGGTCTGGTGCTCCAGACGAGGTCGTGGCCTTGCAACAATCCGCCAAGAGATCGAGCGAAATTTTGAAGCAATGGATCTTCGAACGATCGTCGGTCGTGCTTTATTGGAATGTGTTTTTTGAAAACGCAGCCGAAATGAGGGAGGTTGAGCATGATGCGCTGATCTTCTCGGCCAACGGTTGCCCATCGGACGGACATATCTACTTTGACGGGCCGCACGGTTTGGCGGGAGGGCGCGTAGGGCTCCTCAGGTTCCTGCCGCGTCGCCGTCCCTATCGATGGCATTGGCAGGCTGGCCGCGAACTGAATATTTGCTGCTACTTGCTGGAAAACTCCGCTCCATTCAGCAACGAAAAGGTAGGAAGTGACAAGGAGGCAATCCTTTCCATCGCCGATCCAATCTTGTTGAATTTGATGACGAACCTCAGCAGAGAGGTTCAATACCATGATGAACTTTCTTCGGGGATAGTAGAAGGTATATGCCTTCAGCTTTCCGGCATTTTTGAAAGATTTAGATCCACGGGATCCGTCACGGGGCCGTTAACAAACAGATTTTCTACCGATATGGATCTAGTCTTCAAATCGGTGGATGGCCGCCGGAAGACTCCGCCACTCCATGAACTGGCATGCGAGCTCGGATTCAGCCCCCGCCATTTTGCCAGATTGTTCGAAAAATTTGCCGGAATGAATTATGCTTCGTTTGTAGGTCTGAAGAAGTCGGAACTTGCAAAAGACATGTTGTTGAACTCGTCCTGGCCGATCAAGGCGATTGGGTTCGAGCTAGGCTTTGACGACGCAGCATCCTTTTCGCGCGCCTTTCGCAAATGGGTGGGCTGCTCGCCAAGCGTCTACAGGGCGCAGGATAGTTGATAACCGAAGCTGCATTGGGGCCTGCGGCGCAATCCCATCGCCGGGACGGCGTCCTTGAATTGATCGCCATTGAGCAGGACGGCGAGAGCACAAATAAACGCTCGAAGCTCTAGTGAGACCTGTGCGCGGGTGGATTTTCTGAATTGTTACTTCAGGAAATCGAGGAACTCGGTTGCCCGGTGCCGCTTGCCGCATTTGCCGATGACGAAGCCGGTGGCGACGTCGAGCGCGGCAAACACGTGACTAGTCGAACCGCGAACCTGTTTGACAAGGAATCGCGCGGCCATCAGGGTATCCATCTGGCGAGAGGATGGACGTTGGAAAAACGAACACATTCAGTATTTTCCAGCGGCTGGTTCTTAGTCTTCGTTTTGTTCTGGGCGGCGCTCGTAGCGTATCTCGATCGCGGCATTGTGGCTGTTCTTATTCCTGATCTTCGTCAGAGCCTGGGCATCAGCGAAGTTCAAGTCAGCCTCATCCAAGGTATTTCCTTCTCGCTATTTTTCGCGCTAGCGGGGCTGCCAATCGGATGGCTCGCCGATCATTATAACCGGCGAAACCTGCTGATCGTCGGCCTCGCCGCTTGGAGCATCATGACCATAGCGTGCGGGTTTGCTCAGAATTTCTGGCAGTTGTTTGCTGCGCGTGCGGGGGTCGGTATCGGAGAAGCGGTCTTGGCTCCTGCCGCATACTCGATGATCAGCGATCTTTTCGCCCCTTGGAAGCGAGGAAAGCCCATGGCGATCATTGGCATCGGTTACTCGATCGGCGGGGCCGGTGCGGCTATCCTTGCTGGGCTGGTGATGAATGCCTTGGAAGGCACGAAGGGAGTCGCTCTGCCGATCTTCGGCCTCATGGAAAGCTGGCGCGTCATCTTCCTGATTGCCGGAGCGCCCGGAATTGTCGTGCTCGCTATGATGCTGACTCTGCGCGAGCCCATCCGGGGGCTGTCCGGCCAGACAGCGGGCGGAGATAATGGGTTTGTGCGGTTCCTCTCTACCCGCTGGCGTGTGTTCCTGCCGCTCTATTCGGCGCTCGTTTGCCCGCCACTCGTCGGGCTCGTGTCGTCGAGCTGGGCAGCCGTCATCCTCATACGCAATTTCGGTTTCACAGTGGGGGATGCCGGCTTGACGCTGGGAGCGGCGCTGCTGATCAGCAACCTCGGCGGATCATTCGCGGGCGGAGTGATCGGCGATTGGCTCGTGAGCCGCGGCCGGGCGTCCGGTCGATTGCCCGTGTTCTACATAGGAACGCTACCGGCGATCGTGGGAGGCCTTTGCATGGCCTACGGTCAGTTCCTATGGCTATTTCTGCTCAGCCAGATACTCGTGGTAGTAACCGCCTCCGTACTCTCGGCCGCTGCCTATCCGACGTTGCACGAGGTGGTGCCGCTCCAGCTCAGAGGACGTTCCGTGGCGCTCCATGCCCTCAACATGAACCTCCTGGGCATCGGCTTGGGGACCATGGCCGTGGCTATGTTGACCCAGTATGTCTTTCAAGATGAAAGGATGGTGCACCGTTCGGTGGCGATCGTTGTGTTGATCGCGTCGGTTGTCGCGCCGATATTGATACTGTTGCAACGCAAGGGATATGAGGCGCTGCGGATTCAGTTCACCACGAACGGGGTACTCACCCCTGAAAGATGTCCACGATAGGTTGGATCAGGCGGTTCGAAAAGCCTACGGCATGAGTGAAAAGGAAGACATGCTCACCTTCCTACTCAAGCTGAATCTAGTTTTGGCGGACAAGGAAGCAAGCGGCCAGGTCGTACAACAACCGGGGATACCAGCCTCTGTCACCAGTCCGTCGTCCATCATCTCGGACGATCGGCTGACGCACTAGCGGCCGTTGACGGAATCATCCCATAGCTTACCCAATCCTCCTTTCCGGAGTTTCGGACACAGTCTAGTAGGACGTGCGGTCGCTGCCTTCCGAATGTATTGTGCCGCTCACGTGACTCAGCCTGTGACCCCCGCATTACGAATGATATGGCCCTATCCAACGCCATCTTCGCCCTATGGGTCAGGCAGCAACAGGCTAGCGTCCCCATAGCTGTAAAAGCGGTAGCCTTCCTTGATTGCGTGCATGTACGCCTTCCGCATCGTCTCCAGCCCCATCAGCGCGCTGACCAGCATGAACAATGTCGATCGCGGCAAATGGAAGTTGGTGACCAGACCGTCGATCGCCCGGAACCGGTAGCCCGGCGTGATGAAGATGGCGGTGTCGCCCTCGAACGGCGCAATCATTCCCTGCGCGTCGGCCGCGCTTTCGAGGAGCCGCAGGACGGTGGTGCCGACCGCGATGATCCTGCCCCCTTCCTCGCGCCGTCCGTTGAGGCGGCCGGCGGTCGCAGCATCGATGCGACCCCATTCGCTGTGCATGACATGGTCGTCGGTATCGTCCGCCTTCACGGGCAGGAACGTTCCCGCACCGACGTGGAGCGTCAGCGTTTCATGTCCTATTCCGCGCGCCGCGAGCGCCTCCATCAGGCCCGGCGTGAAATGCAGCGCAGCGGTCGGCGCAGCCACCGCGCCTTTCTCCCGCGCGAACATGGTCTGATAGTCGTCGCTGTCCCTGGCATCGGTGGGCCGGCGGCCGGCAATATAGGGCGGCAGCGGCATGCGACCCGCCCGTTCGAGCAATAGCTCGACAGGATCCTCGCCTTCGAATGTCAGCAGCATCGACCCGTCGGCGGCCTTGGCGCCCGCACGCGCTGCAACTCCAGCCTCGAAGTCGATCCGGTCGCCCTCAACCACGCGCCGTGCATTGCGGATGAACGCGCGCCAGCTGCGCGGGCCTTCGCGCTTGTGCAGCGTGGCACCTATCTTCGCGTTGCCGCGGCGCCCTTCGAGCTGGGCGGGAATGACCCTGGTGTCGTTGAACACAAGCGTGTCGCCGGAACGGAGCAGCGACGGCAGGTCAGCCACCGTCCGGTCGTCGAGCCCGTCCGGGCGAACGACGAGAAGCCGCGCACTGTCGCGGGGAACCGCGGGGCGAAGCGCGATCCGGTCGGCAGGAAGCGCGAAATCGAAAAGATCGACCTGCATCCAGCCGGCTATTGCGGGGCGGGTTCGGGCGCTGCCTGTGTTGCCGGGGCCTCTGTCGCCGGTGGTTCTGCCGGTGCCGTCGCATCTGTCGCCGGTGCCGCCGGCGCCGCCTCTGGTGCGGCGGGAGGCGGCACTGCGTCCGGCGTCGGTGTCTGCGCCGGTGTGGCGGACTGCGGCGACGCCGGGGGCGCGGGCGCTTCTCCCGGCGCGGTTGGAGTGGTCGGAGCGGCTGTTGTCTTCACCGGCACCACCGGCGTGGGTGGTATGAAACCCGGCGGCGGCGGCGGAACATTGTCGGCGGCGATCGAGGCCTGCAGGATCTTCGACGGCGTGGGCGGTGGCTCGCCTCTCGCGATCGCATCGACATAGGCCATGCCGCTGATCACGCGGCCGAAAGGGGTGTAATTGTGGTCAAGCGCGAAGCGCGGCGCAAGCATGATGAAGAACTGGCTGTTGGCGCTGTTCAGCGCGCTCGCCCGCGCCATCGAAATCGTGCCACGGACATGCGGAAGCGCGTTGAATTCAGGCTCGAGATCGGGAAGTTGGGATCCCCCTTCGCCGGTTCCGGTCGGATCGCCGGTTTGCGCCATGAAGCCGTCGATCACGCGGTGGAAGATCATGCCGTCGTAGAAATGCTGCCGGGTCAGTGTTTTGATCCGCTCGACATGGTGCGGCGCGACGTCGGGGCGCAGCTGGATCGCGACACGGCCGCCGGTCGAAAGATCGAGCACCAGCACATTTTCGGGATCGACCGCGGGGGTCGGCGGGGGAACGTCCGGGATCTGCGCCGCCAATGCGGTCGCGAACAACAGCGCCACCATCGCGGCAACGATCGATTTCAGGCGCATGAAGTGACCTCTGGGAAATACTGGCGGGTGTGTGACCTGCTTGTGCTTACGCGCGGCTGAACGATCAAGAGCCTTTGCGCCCGATCGCATCGATCTTGCTGCTGACGTCGGCGGCAACGGCTGGCGTGACGAATTTGCCGATGTTGCCGCCGTAGATCGCGATCTCCTTGACCAGCCGCGACGCGATCGGCTGCAGCGACACGTCGGCCATCAGGAAGACCGTCTCGATGCTTTCGTTGAGCTGCTGGTTCATCCCGGCCATCTGATACTCATATTCGAAGTCGGCGACCGCGCGCAGGCCGCGGATGATGATCGACGCCCGCTCGCGCTCGGCGAAGTTCATCAAAAGCAGGTCGAAACTGACCACATCTATATCTCCGGATATGCCGACAATCTCGCGGCGCACCATGTCCATCCGCTCCTCGACGCTGAACATCGGCGACTTGGAGGGGTTGGTGGTGATACCGATGACGAGCCGGTCGACCAGCTTGGCGCCGCGCCGGATAATGTCCATGTGGCCCAAAGTGATCGGGTCGAACGTGCCGGGATAGACTCCTGTGCGTATCATGCGTCCTGTTTCCCCCTAATGGTCGCGCTCGACCGCGAAACGCGCGATCGCCCGTAACAAATCTGCCTCGTGCCCAAAGCTCTGAAGGAATTCGACGGCCTGGTCGACCAGCAGATTCGCCTGCTGGCGCGCCCGATCGGCCCCCAGCAGCGACACGAAGGTCTCTTTTCCCGCCGCCTTGTCCTTGTTCACTCGTTTGCCCGTCTTTGCCTCTTCGCCTTCGGCATCGAGCAAATCGTCGATAATCTGGAATGCAAGGCCGACATCGCGCGCATAGCCGCGAAGCCGCGATCGCCCCTCCGGCGGCACGCGGCCCATTATCGCTCCGGCTTCGAGGCAGAATGTGATCAACGCTCCCGTCTTGAGCTGCTGCAGCCGGGTCACGGCGGCAAGATCGAGCGACGCCTTCTCGGCCAACAGATCCATCATCTGCCCGCCCGCCATACCGCCGGGTCCGGCCGCGCGGGCAAGCTCCTGGATCAATTCGATGCGAACGAACGGATCCTCGTGCGTCTGGTCGTCGGCAAGCACCTCGAAGGCAAGCGCGTGGAGCGAGTCCCCGGCGAGGATCGCTGTGCTCTCGTCATACGCACGGTGAAGCGAAGGCTTGCCGTGCCGGAGATCGTCATCGTCCATGCATGGGAGGTCATCGTGGATCAACGAATAGGCATGGATGCACTCGACCGCGAGCCCGACGCGCAGCGCCCGCTGCCGGTCGACATGATAAAGCCCGCAGGCGGCGAGCACGAGCAGCGGGCGCAGCCTTTTGCCGCCGCCGATCGCGGCGTAGCGCATCGCTTCATAGAGCGTCGCGCGGCCATCCGGGGGTGATGCCAGGAGCGCCTCGAACAGCGCGTCGACGTCCTGCTTGATCTGGGCGAGCGCCGCCGGGAAGCCGACCGTCTGCGCCTGCACGGCCCTTACTCGCCGTCAAAGGCAGTGATACCGCTGGGATCTCCATCCCGGCCGATCTGAATCTTGTCGATCCGCGCCTGCGCTGCCTGCAGGCGGGCTTCGCATTGCTGCTTCAGCCTGTCCCCCTCGGCATAAAGCTCGATCGATTCGTCGAGCGACGCTTCGCCGCTCTCCAGCTTGCGCACGATCTCCTCAAGCCGTTTGAGCGCGGCTTCGAACGTCAGCGCGGCAATGGCTTCTACTGGGGCTGCGGCAGGATCGGACATGGGACCAAGCTTTGACCTGCCGTCCGTTGACGGTCAAGCGCCGCTGGCGCGTGATGCGCGTTCAGCTCTTGAACGGGTCGGTGAATGCCGGCTGGGCCTCTGCAGCCCCGGCCTCTTCGCCAGCCAGTTCGGCAGCATGCAGCGCTTCGGCGTCGCGCAGCGCGGTATCGCGCTCCTTGCGCAACTCCTCGATCAGCGCCTCCCGATCGCCGGCGAGCCGGGTGTCGTGCCGCGGCTCTTCGATGCCCGCAGCCTTCGCTGCCTTGGCAACCACGGCATCGAGCTCGCGCTGCGAGCTCAACCCAAGCGTGACCGGATCCTTTGGCTGGATATTGGCGATGTTCCAGTGCGTCCGGTCGCGGATCGCGGCAATCGTGGTCCGCGTCGTGCCGATCAGCCGCGAGATCTGCCCGTCCGAGACTTCGGGATGGTTGCGGATGATCCAGGCGATGCCATCCGGCTTGTCCTGGCGTTTGGACACCGGAGTGTAACGCGGGCCCTTAGTACGGCGAACCTGATCGGGCTCCTTGTGCATGTGCAGCCGATAGTCGGCATCCGCCTGACCGCGTTCGATCTCCTCCTGGGTCAGTTCGCCGGCGCGGATCGGGTCGCGTCCGGTGAGCTTGGTCGCCGCGGTATCGTCGGCGATCGCCTGGACCTCGAGGATGTGCAGACCGCAAAAAGCGGCAATCTGCTCAAAGGTGAGCGCTGTATTGTCGACCAGCCACGAGGCGGTCGCATGGGGCATGAGCGGCTGGGCCATGACATTCTCCGAAAACAATAAGGGCCGCCCCTTCCGGAGCGGCCGATCATGGCCCGCGATGTAGTGAGATGAACCTGCGGAAGCAAGATAAAGCTGCTTCCATGCCGCCGGGGCGCTCCGACCCCGTCAGTCGAGCGTCACATGGCCGGGCAGCGCCGCGACCCGGCCGAGCCAGGCGGTCAGGGCCGGATAAAGCGCCGTCTCGAAGCCACCTTCCTCGGCGACGTGGGTATAGGCATAGAGCGCGATGTCGGCGAGGCTGAACCTTTCGCCGACGAAATATGCGTGGTCGGCCAGATGCTCGTCCATCAGTGCCAGCGCCGCCTCCCCTGCCGCCCTTTTGGCCGGAATCTGCGCGGTCTGCAGCGGATTCAGCGCCTCTTCGCCGACATACGCCAGCCAGAAACGCAACGTCGCGACATTGGGCTCATGGTTATATTGCTCAAAGAACATCCAGCGCAGCATGTCGGCGCGGTCGAACCGGTCCTCGGGAATCAGATCCGAACCGTCGGCCAGGAAGAAGCAGGCCGCGTTGCTCTCGGGAATGAAGCGATCGCCGATCTGGAGCACCGGAATCCGCCCGTTCGCGTTCACATTGGCAAGAAATTCCGGCGTCCGGGTCTCACCCTTCAATATGTCATATTCGCGCCGCTCCAGCGGCAAGCCGAGATGCGCGGCGGTGAGGCGCACCTTGTAGCAGTTTCCCGAGGCGGAATATTCGTGGAGGGTGAGCTTCTCGTTCATTGCGCGATTCCCTTCATCTCAAGCACAATTTTCCCGACATGCTCGCCCGAAGCCATCCGGCGGTGTGCGTCGGATGCCTGTTCGAGCGGAAACACGCTGTCGATGACGGGTTTCAGCTCCCCCGCCTCCACAAACGGCCAGACGTGACGCGCGATCTCGTCGGCGACCATCGACTTGAACTCCACAGACCGCACGCGGAGCGTCGAACCAGTCAGAGTGAGCCGGCGCCGCATCACGTCCCAGACTGCGATCTCGGCCTTGCCGCCGCGTTGCACCGCGATCGAAACGTGACGCCCGTCTTCGGCAAGGCAGGCCAGGTTGCGCGGCACATAGTCGCCGCCGACCATGTCGAGGACGGCGTCGACGCCGCGGCCGCCGGTGATCCGCTTCACCTCCTCTACGAAATCCTGCGCATTGTAGTTTATCGCATGCGCCGCGCCGATCTCGAGCGCCCGCGCGCATTTTCCGTCCGATCCGGCAGTGACGATCACGGTGAGGCCGAACAGCCGGCCGAGCTGGATCGCCATCGTGCCGATGCCGCTGGTGCCGCCGTGGACCAGCAGGCTGTCGCCCTCGGCCACGCAGGCGCGCTCGAACACGTTGGTCCACACGGTGAACAGCGTCTCGGGCACCGCCGCGGCCTCGATCATCGTCAGCGCGGCGGGCACGGACAGGCACTGGCCTGCCGGGGCAACGCAATATTGCGCATAGCCGCCGCCCGCCACGAGCGCGCAGACCGGCTGACCGATCAGATGCGGATCGGCGCCCGCCCCGCCCGCAACCACGATCCCGGCGACTTCGAGGCCAAGTGTCGAAGGCGCGCCCGGCGGCGGCGGATATTGGCCTTCGCGTTGCGCGACGTCCGGCCGATTGACCCCGGCTGCCGCCACCTCGATCAGCACTTCGCCCTCGCCGGGCACCGGAACAGGGCGTTCGACCGGGACCAGAACCTCGGGACCACCCGGACCCGCCGGATCGATTGCCGTCATCATCGAGGGGACGGTGGTCATTTGAACACGCTCCATTGCAAAACGGGGCCATAGATGGCCCGTGGATGTTGACACAAGCGCCGGTGCGGTGGAGGCTATGCTTATGGATCTGGAAGAGCTTTTCCCAGACAAGCCGAGCGATCCGCTCAAGCTGCTCGCGCGGCAGGACCTCGACCCGCTGTCGGTCGATGAGCTCGAAGCGCGTATTGCGGCCCTGGAAGCCGAGATTGCCAGGGTCAGGTCGAAGATGGAAGCGGCCGTTAATCATCGGGCAAGTGCGGACGCCTTATTCAAGAAATGATGCTGTACTTTGAAAAACGACCGTTCTGCGGATTTCGACCGGGCACTGGCTTGATGCCGGGCAGGAGACGCACGACATTGGGATTAAGTCACCGCCCGTAACCAGTCGCGGGCGCGAAGGAGTAAGAAATGCCGTCATTTGCCCGCGAACTCGAACAGACGCTGCACACCGCCCTTGCGGAGGCCAGCAGCCGCCGTCACGAATATGCCACGCTCGAGCATCTGCTGCTCGCCCTCATCGAGGACGTCCACGCGTCCAAGGTCATGTCGGCCTGCGGTGTCGAGCTCGGCGATCTTCGCGAGGCCGTTCGGATCTACCTCGACAATGAACTCGAATCGCTGAAGGTCGAGGGCGAGACCGACCCCTCCCCGACGAGCGGCTTCCAGCGGGTGGTGCAGCGCGCCATCCTCCACGTCCAGTCTTCCGGCCGCGACGAAGTCACCGGCGCCAACGTGCTCGTCGCGCTGTTTTCGGAGCGCGAGAGCTATGCCGTCTATTTCCTGCAGCAGCAGGACATGAGCCGCCTCGATGCTGTCAGCTACATCAGCCACGGCGTCGGCAAGGGCGAGGCCAGCACCGAGACCCCGGAGGTCAAGGGCAGCGAAGACTCGCAAAAGGACGACAGCAAGAAGAAGAACGAAAGCGCGCTCAAGCAGTTCACCGTCAACCTGAACGAAAAGGCGCAGAACGGACGTGTCGATCCTTTGATCGGCCGTGGGCCGGAGGTCGACCGCACGGTCCAGATCCTGTGCCGCCGCTCGAAGAACAATCCGCTCTATGTCGGCGATCCCGGCGTCGGCAAGACCGCCATCGCCGAAGGTCTCGCGCGCAAGATCGTCGAGGGCAATGTCCCCGAAGTGCTGCTACCGGCGGTGATCTATTCACTCGATATGGGCGCATTGCTCGCCGGCACGCGCTATCGCGGCGACTTCGAGGAGCGGCTCAAGGCGGTCGTCACCGAACTCGAGAAGCTTCCGGATGCGATCCTGTTCATCGACGAGATCCACACCGTCATCGGTGCCGGCGCGACGAGCGGCGGGGCGATGGATGCCTCCAACCTGCTCAAGCCGGCGCTGTCAGGCGGCACGATCCGCTGCATCGGATCGACCACCTACAAGGAGTTTCGCAACCATTTTGAGAAGGACCGCGCACTGCTTCGGCGGTTCCAGAAGATCGACGTCAACGAGCCGACGGTCGAGGATACGATCAAGATCCTGGCCGGCCTTCGCACCGCGTTCGAGGACCATCACCACGTCAAATACACGCCCGACGCGATCAAGTCGGCGGTCGAGCTTTCGGCGCGCTACATCAATGATCGCAAGCTGCCCGATAAGGCGATCGACGTGATCGACGAGGTCGGCGCGTCGCAGATGTTGCTGCCGCCGCACAAGCGCAAGAAGACGATCACCGTGCGGGACGTCGAGGCTGTCATTTCGACGATGGCCCGGATCCCGCCGAAAAGCGTGTCGACCGACGACAAGAAGGCGCTCGAGCATCTCGACCGCGATCTCAAGCGCGTCGTGTTCGGCCAGGACAAGGCGCTCGACATCCTGGCGTCCGCGATCAAGCTGTCGCGGGCCGGGCTGCGCGATCCCGACAAGCCGATCGGCAACTATCTGTTCTCGGGTCCAACCGGCGTCGGCAAGACCGAGGTCGCGCGGCAGCTTGCCAGCATCATGGGTATTCCGCTGCAGCGTTTCGACATGTCGGAATATATGGAACGTCACTCGGTCAGCCGGCTGATCGGCGCGCCTCCCGGCTATGTCGGTTACGATCAGGGCGGCCTGCTCACCGATGCGGTCGATCAGCATCCGCACAGCGTGCTGCTGCTCGACGAGATCGAGAAGGCACATCCCGACCTGTTCAACATCCTGCTGCAGGTGATGGACAACGGCAAGCTTACCGACCACCACGGCAAGACCGTCGACTTCCGTAATGTCATCCTGATCATGACGACCAATGCCGGCGCCAGCGACATGGCGCGGGAAAGCCTCGGCTTCGGCAACCAGACGCGCGAAGGCGAGGACGAAGACGCGATCAAGCGCATGTTCACGCCCGAGTTCCGCAACCGGCTCGATGCGGTCGTTCCGTTCAGCTATTTGCCGCCGGAAGTGGTCGCGCGCGTGGTCGACAAGTTCATCCTCCAGCTGGAGCTGCAGCTTGCTGACCGCAACGTGCACATCAGCCTCGACGACGAATCGAAGCAGTGGCTGACCGCGCGCGGCTATGACAAGCTCTACGGTGCACGGCCGATGGGCCGGCTGATGCAGGAGAAGATCAAGCAGCCGCTGGCCGAGGAACTGCTGTTCGGCAAGCTTATCCACGGCGGCGAGGTCAAGGTCCGGATCAAGGACAATGCTCCGGCGTTCGAGATCATCGCCGCACCGCCCAAGGCACCGCGCAAGAAGGGCAGGAAGAAGGTCGAGGGCCAGCACGAGGAGCAGGCCTGACGTCCTCCACACGACAAGCCCCTCGTGCCAAATGGGACGGGGGGCTTTCTTTTTGCGGGAAAAATCGCCGTGCCCGCTCCCGGTTCGCAGCGTCCTGCGCTAGGATTGCTTGAGCAGCGAAGGGAGATATCATGGCTGACCTGATCTTCTACACCAACCCGATGTCGCGCGGGCGCACCGTCCGCTGGATGCTCGAGGAAATCGGTGCGCCTTATGAGACGGTGATCCTCGGCTACGAAGGCGCAATGAAGACGCCGGACTATCTGGCGATCAATCCGATGGGCAAGGTTCCGGCGATCACCCACCACGGCATTGCCGTCACCGAAGGTGCGGCGATCTGCACCTATCTCGCCGACGCTTTTCCAGCGGCGGGCCTTGCGCCACCGCCGGGCGACAGGAGCCGCGGACCTTATTATCGATGGCTGTTCTTTGCCGCCGGGCCGCTCGAATCTGCGATGTTCGGCAAAGCACTCGATCTGCTCCCGCCGCCCGACAAGAAGGCGATGTCGGGCTTCGGCAGTTTCGACGATGCGATCGCCGCGATGGAGACGGCCTTCGCTGGCGGCAAATATCTGTGCGGAGATACGTTCACAGCCGCGGACCTCTATGTCGGCGCCTTGCTCGGTTTCGGAATGGGTTTCAACATGCTGCCCAAGCAGCCGGCCTTCACCGAGTTCGTCGAGCGCGTCCATTCACGGCCGGCCTACAAGCGGGCCCTGGAGATCGATGAAGCGGCGATGCCCAAGCAGGAAGCCTGAGATGGATGTGCGCCAGGCCGCCATCGCGCTCTACGACCGTTACACGCACAGCGGCATGGCACGGCGCGCCTTCATGGGCGAGTTGGCCCGCATCGCAGGCGGCTTGGCGGCGGCCAATGCGTTGCTCGCCGGGATCGCTGCGAATTCGGCAGCCGCGGCAATCACGAAGGAAGACGACCCGACGCTGATCATCCGCCGCGGTCGGCTTGGCAAAGGAAGCACGCTCAACGGATATATCGCCGCGCCGCGTGCCGCGACCGGCAAGAAAATCCCGGCGGTGCTGGTCGTTCACGAGAATCGCGGCCTCAACAGGCATATCGAGGATGTGACGCGCCGCTTTGCCAAGGCCGGATTCTTCGCGGCGGCCCCGGACTTCCTGAGCGGCTTGGGCGGCACGCCCGCCGACGAGGACAAGGCCAGGGAAGCGATCGGCAAGCTCGACCTTGCCGCAAGCGTCGCTGAAGCCGTCGCTGCCCTCGAGGTGTTGCGTGGCCTCAAGCATAACAACGGCAAGGTCGGAGCCGTCGGCTTCTGCTGGGGCGGCGCATTTGTGAACCGTCTGGCGGTCGCGGCTGGGCCCGATCTCGATGCCGGTGTTGCTTATTACGGCCCGGCGCCGGACCCCGCCGAGGCGATCAAGGTCAAGGCGCCGATGCTGCTGCATTATGCGGGGCTGGACGATCGCGTGAACGGCACCGGAGGCCCCTGGACCGACGCGCTCCGCAAGGCCGGAGATGCCGTGGAGGCGTTCACCTATCCGGGCGTCAATCACGCCTTCAACAACGACACCTCGGCAGACCGTTACGACAAGGCGGCAGCCGATCTCGCGTGGAGCCGTACGATCGATTTCCTGCGCAAGCAGCTGGCGGCCACGTCCTGAACAAAAAAGGCCCGGCATCGCTGCCGGGCCTTTCCGTTTTGTCTCAGCCGGTTCGCCTAGTTGCGATTGCCGAGGAACTGCAACAGGAACGTGAACATGTTGACGAAGTCGAGATAGAGCGACAGCGCGCCCATGATAACCGTCTTGCCGATCATGTCAGACCCGGCGACCTGGAAATACAGGCTCTTGATCCGCTGCGTGTCATAAGCGGTGAGACCGGCGAAGATCAGCACGCCGATCGCGCTGATCGCCAGCGTCATCGCCGGCGACTGGAACCAGAGGTTCAGCAGCGAAGCAACAATCAGGCCGACCACGCCCATGATCAGGAAGGTGCCGAAGCCCGACAAATCCTTCTTGGTGGTATATCCCCACAGGCTTAGCGAAACGAACGCAGCGGCGGTCGCGAAGAATGTCACCGCGATCGACGGGCCCGTGTAGACGAAGAAGATGGACGCCATCGAAAGGCCCATCACCGCAGCGAACAGCCAGAACAGAAGCTGGGCCATGCCGGTCGACAGCCGGTTGATACCGAAGCTCAGCACCATGACGAATGCCAGCGGCGACAGCATGATGACATATTTGAACAGGCCCGGTCCAAACAGGATCGCTTCGGCCGCGCTGCTCCTGGCGAACAGCAGCGAAACGATGCCGGTCAGGAGAACGCCCGAAGCCATGTAATTGTAGACCGAAAGCATATAAGAGCGCAGGCCCGCGTCGATTGCGACGCTATCGCGACCGAGCGTTGTCGCTCGGGGCGCTGCCGTACCGCGCGGGTCGAACCCATTAGCCATTTGAATATCTCCTCTAACGACACACTTGCCGTCAGGCCCTAATATCGTGTGAAGATCGCCTTGGTTCAAGCGAAACCGGTTCGCAGCACCGGAAAATCGGCTAAGATTCCCGAAATTCACGACTTCGCACCGGCACCATGCACCGATTATTCGTCGCGATCCGGCCCCCGGCGGGCATAAGAACGCAGCTGCTCAGCCTGATGCACGGCGTCAGCAACGCGCGCTGGCAGGATGAAGATCAACTGCATCTGACCGTGCGTTTCATCGGCGAAGTGGATCGTCACCGCGCCGAGGATGTCGCGGCATCGCTCGGCTCCATCCACCATGCCGCCTTTGCGATCGCGCTCGCCGGCATCGGCCGTTTCGATCGGCGCGGCAACGGCGCTTTGTGGGCCGGCCTTGCCCCGCACGGCCCGCTGAAGTCCCTCCACAAGAAGGTCGACCGGGCCTGTCTGAACGTCGGCATCGCCCCCGACAGCCGGGCCTATATGCCACATATCACGCTGGCCCGGCTGAATGCCGCCAGCGGCCCTATCGACGCGCTTATCGCGGCGTCGGGCGGGCTCACCAGCGATCCCTTCCCCGTCGACGCCTTCTGCCTCTACCAAAGCGATCTAACGCCTTCAGGCCCGATCTATACGGTGATCGAACGTTTCCCGCTGGACCCCGCCTAAAAGCCGATGGCCCGAAGCAACCGGTCAACCATCGGGGCGTAAGCGACGCCGAACAGGCGCAGGTGAACAAGCGCTGGAAAAAGCTGATAGACGGGGCGGCGCTCCTCCCACCCTTCGGCAAGCGGGCCATAAGTTTCCCACAGCTCGGGCGGCGGGGCGGCAAACAAAGCGAGCATCGCAAGGTCGACCTCGGCGTCGCCGTGATAGCAGGCAGGATCGATCAGCGCGGCCAGTTTGCCGTCTGCCACGAGGATGTTTCCGCTCCACAGGTCACCGTGCAGAAGTGATGCCGCCGGATTCGGAGGAAGCAGTTCGGGCAGGCGTCGAACCAGATGTTCTACCCGGTCGCGCCAGGGACGATCGAGGACGGCGGCAGTCGTTGCCAGCCGTTGCTCCCCCCAGAAGAGGGCCCAGTCGGTGCGCTCCCTGTTGTCCAGTTCGACCGTCCCCAACCGGAAGTCGAACGGCCAGCCATATTGTTCGCCGAGATTGCCGTGCATTTCACGAATGACCCGGCCGACGTCGCGCCACGCGGCGGGGCTAAAAGCGGAGTCATTTGCCACATGCTCGAGCAGGAGCACGGCATCGTGCTCCGCCTCGATCTTGGGAACCGGAACGCCCGCGGCCAGCAGCGCGCGAAGCATTGCCGCCTCGGACGCAATGCCCGCGCCGCCCTTGGCAACGACATCATTGCCGTCGTCACGGCGGACCAGCAGAACTTCCGAAAGATCGCCCCCGGCCAGCCGTTCGACCTGCTGCTCCGGCACGCCAGCCAAGTCGGCGACGCGACGCGCGAACGCGCTCATCCCGCCGCCGCAATGCCTCGGGCGAGATGGCGCGCGCCCTCGATTGCATCGGACCAGGTAATGTCGAACTGATCGTCGCCGCCATAATAAGGATCGGCGACGGCCTCCCCTTCCCGGCCGGGAACGTGGTCAAGAAGCAGCGAGATCCGGGCCTTGCTTCCGGACGGACGCATCGCAGTGAGGTCGGTCAGATTTTGCGTGTCCAGCGCGACGATATGGTCGAAGCGGTCGAAATCCTCCGCCGCGACCTGCCGCGCACGCAAGTGGGCTATGTCGACGCCGTTGCGGGCAGCAACGGCGATCGCCCGGCGATCCGGGGCGCTGCCGACATGCCAGTCGCCGGTTCCGGCGGAATCTGCCGCAGCGTCGAGTCCGATCCGCTTTGCTTCGCGTCTGAACGCCGCTTCGGCGAGCGGCGATCGACAGATATTTCCCAGGCAGACGAACAGGACGCGCGTGGTCACGAACGGCCGAGGACACCGCAAGCAACGCGGGCGCCGCTATTGCCCGACGGATCGGTACGGTAATCGTCCGCCCCCGCATGCAGAACGATCGCCGCTCCGTCGGCATCCAGAAGGCCGGTCAGCGTTGCACCGCCGGCGACGAAGTCGAGCGTTCCGGTCCCGTCCGCGCCGATGACGAGGTTCGGCAGGTCACCCTCGTGCATGCCTTGCGGATTGTCCTTGCCGTGCTGGCGGCCGGCAGGATTCCAGTGCGGGCCCGCTGTCGTGAAGTCGGGCGGATCGCACTTTCCAATCGCATGGATATGAATGCCGTAGCTGCCGGGCGCCATCTGTTCCGCCTGAACCTTGACGCGCAGTCCGCCGTCCATCTCGCTGACCTGAGCGTGCGCTTTGGTTACGCCAGCCGCATCGTGAAGCTCGGCGGATGCACCGGACGAACTGCCGGCCATCGCGGTGCCATGGCCTTGGTGGGCGCAGGCGCCGGTAAGCACGAATATTCCGGTCAGCAGCAAAGATGCGAGGCGTTTCATGGCAGTCTCCCGAATCCCGAGGCAGAACGACCGGTCGTCAAAACGGTTTCGCCGGAGGTTAGCTCTGTCTAGCTGGACGGCCGACGCCATGCCAGCGAAGTCCTGCTTCCTCGACATCTTCGGGGGGATAGACGTTGCGCAGGTCGATGAAGTTGGGCTGTGCCATGCCGGCGGCGATGCGCTTCAGGTCGAGCG